>Ga0181590_10000003_pt1 | contig 139097 bp, 109 predicted proteins | sample 071ome_34_FD_132446 | JGI IMG/M metagenome (GOLD analysis project Ga0181590, IMG submission 132446) | Coastal salt marsh microbial communities from the Groves Creek Marsh, Skidaway Island, Georgia - 071411BT metaG (megahit assembly) | ecosystem: Environmental > Aquatic > Marine > Intertidal...
CCAGGATAGTAACGGAGAAGTTACAAGCAATACAGGCTCTGGAGAGAATGACTTTATCCCGACTATTTCGGCCAATAGTACAGGAAATGTTTTTACAGTTGGTAATTTGGCATTGGGAGCCCCCTCCTGTATCGATCAGGATTACTCTTCCGTATTCTCCACATTGAACGTGGCAGCCGTCGGGCCGAATGAGTTTCCTGTTAATTCTTTTGTGCCTTGTAGTGCTTTGCCTGGAATGAGTTGTAACTTCAAGCAGCTCGAAGGTCCAACACTGACGATTGTGGACCCTAAAGACTGTAACTTAAATTTGTCCAATGTGAAGGCGGGAACCTATCGTTTAGAGGCATCAGCATTTGATGGAAAGTATCAGTCTATCCCCGCTTACTATAATTTCGTTGTTGTGGGAAATGGCCAATCGGTTCCCATCGCAAATGCTGGAGTAGATCTAACAGGTAGAGTCAACCAGGCGGTGGTGCTGCAAGGTAATCTGTCTATTTCCCAGCAGGGGTCTGGATTAAAATTTTTGTGGGCCCAAGTGTCGGGTATGCCAGTTTTTCTCAGAAATGCAAACACAGCCAATCCTACTTTTACTCCTGTAGCAGCAGATACCTACAAATTTAAGCTACAGGTGCAGGACAATAATGGAATTCGCTCATTACCTGATGAAGTTTCGGTGTTTGTTCCTAGCTCCTCTGTCGGTCAAGTGGGGAATAACAACGGCAATGCTGTTCAAGACCCGATTACTCAGCAGAAGGCTTTCGAAGAATCTGGCGGAGGCGGCGGAGGTGGCTGCTTTGTTGCAACAGCTGCTTCCGGATCCACTGAAAGTTACCTTGTTCAGGCTCTGTCTCGGTTCAGGGACCAGATTCTACTGGAATTTCGATGGGGAAGGGCATTTGTGACTGCCTACTATCAGTATTCTCCTCCTTTGGCTGCTCAAATCGAGAAAAGTTCAACCCTTCAGGCACTGGTAAGCAGTACTTTATTGCCCTTTGCAGTTCTGCTGGATCCTTCAAACAGCCTTGGATTGATGACTCTTCTGATCCTTTTGAGTCTTTCCCTTCTTTGGTTGCGAAAAGCGAATTCAGAACACAGTTAAAGTTAGCCTTCAATCAGGATTTTACCTTCTACGAGCTGTACCAACACAGCTCGCCAGCTCTACTATTCTTGTTTTCTGATCAGCATTAGGATATAAAGCGCTGTCACAAGTACAGAGTAGATCATAGGAAAAGAAGTTGAGTCAGGCTGAGCATTACATGCGAAGGGCATTTGAACTTGCCCTGCAGGGGCAGGGGAAAGTTGCTCCCAATCCAATGGTGGGAGCTGTGATTGTCAAAGAAGGAAAAGTAGTTTCTGAAGGATTTCATCGATCTTTCGGTGAGGCTCACGCGGAACTGGATGCGATTAGAAAAGCAGCGGGAGTGGATCTCACTGGAGCTAGTATTTATGTTAATCTCGAGCCATGCGGCCACTACGGTAAAACTCCACCCTGTACTGAGGCGATAAGAAGTGCAGGGATAAAACAAGTTTATTTCAGCGTAAGTGATTCCAATCAAGAGGCCGCTGGTGGAGCGCAAATTTTGAAAGAATGGGGGATCTCTTGTGAAGGTGGAATCCTCAAAGAGGAAGGTGAAGAGATCAATCGATTTTTCCTCCATGCTTTCCAGAAAAAACGGCCTTACATCAGTTTGAAGTTGGCATTGACTCTCAATGGAAATTTAGCCAGAGAAGATGGTAGCTCAAAATGGATCAGCTGTGATCAGGCCAGGACTCAGGTGCATCTCATGAGATCACAGCATCAGGCAATCTTTACAGGTGTACAAACAATCCTTGAAGATGACCCTGCGCTGACAACCAGAATGGTGACTGGGCCCGATCCCTTGCGCATCATCTGGGATGCGCGAAACAGGGTGCCCGCAAGCAGCCGGGTTTTCAGTGATGAAAATTATCTTCTTTTCAATCAGGACAATATTCCAGAATCCATCTTGAAGAGTGATCGTGCTGAACAATGGGACTGGATGTTGGAAAAACTGTTTGAGCGTTCAGTTCACAGTCTCATGGTGGAGGGTGGTTCCCAGGTTGCCAGTTTTTTGCTGGAGGAAAAGCTGCCCCAAAGATTGCATTTCTATTACGGTCCCAAGATTTTTAACGCGAAAGCTCCATCAGGTATCAGAATACCAGTTGAGCAAGAACTTCATATGCTTTCTGTTCACAGGCATGGTAATAGTATGGAGTGGGTAGGTACATTGAAAGAGGAGCTAAAGTAGTGTTTACAGGATTAATTGAGGAAGTAGGCAAAATCGGTAGCTGGGAGAGTGAAAGTTCTTTGCATATTCAATGCTCAAAAGTTTTGGATGGCGTGGAATTGGGTGACTCTATCGCAGTAAATGGAGTTTGCCTGACTGTCGTCAAAGCTGACAAGAGTGGCTTTTGGGCAGACGTTAGCCGGGAAACTCGAAACAGGTGGTGCGATCAAAAGATCGTCCCGGGGGCTTTGGTCAATCTGGAGAGATCTTTGCGCATGGGTGCGAAACTTGGTGGTCATTTTGTTTTAGGGCATGTGGATGGTAAGGCCAGAGTTGTTCGGTTCGAGCAGGAGGGGCAATTTCACTTGCTCGAACTGGAATTGAGTTCCGATTGTTACAACTATCTTGTTCCCAAGGGAAGTCTGGCTGTGGACGGAATCAGTCTGACAATAAACAGTGTAGACGCTTGCCGATGTTCACTAATGATTGTGCCTCACACAATATCGAATACAAATCTGCAAACTTGTCGTGTTGACGACAATGTTAATATTGAGGCTGATATCCTGGGGAAGTATGTTGAGAGACAGCTTCAGGGGATGGTGGAAACGTCCAGAGAGAGTTCAATCAATTCCGAATTGCTTTCGAAATTTGGTTACGTTTCAGAGGAATGAAAATGACTTCAAGTAAAGATACAGAGTTTGAACTGGATAGTATTGAGGACGTACTAGAGGATATCCGGGCTGGCAAGCTATATATTTTAGTAGACGATCCGGACAGAGAGAATGAAGGTGATCTTTGTTTGGCTGCTGAGCATGTTACGCCAGAAGCCATAAACTTAATGGCCAAGGAAGCCCGGGGTTTGATTTGTCTAACAATGACGAATGAGAGGGCTGATCAGCTGGGTCTGCCAGCAATGGTCCCTGACAATACCTGTAAATATCAGACAGCATTTACAGTCTCCATTGACTCTAGTGAAGGAATTACAACTGGAATCAGTGCCTTTGATCGTTACAAGACTATATTGGACTCGACAAAAGAGAGCGCAGTCCCGACTGACTTTGTTAGACCTGGGCATATCTTCCCTTTACGTGCCCGTGATGGTGGCGTGATTGTAAGGGCTGGTCAGACTGAAGGAAGTGTAGACCTTTCCCGACTGGCTGGCTGCAAGCCCAGCGGTATTATTTGCGAGATAATGAATGAAGATGGAACCATGGCAAGAATGCCAGAACTGATGAAGTTCAAGGAAAAGCATGGCTTGAAAATCGTCTCTATCGCGGATTTGATCGAATATCGAATGAAGTCGGAGTCTTTGGTAGAAGAGGTCGCGAGCTGTGAACTTCCCACCGAGCATGGGTCTTTTGACATGTTTGTCTATGAATCCAAAGTGGATAACAAAGAGTATATCGCTTTGACAAAAGGTAAATGGGAACCTGATGAGCCCGTTTTGGTTCGGGTGCATTCCGAGTGTCTGACAGGGGATATTTTTGGTTCTTCGCGTTGTGATTGTGGTGACCAATTGCGTACTGCGCTTCAGATGATCGAGAAGGAAGGAAGAGGGTTGGTCCTTTATTTGCGACAGGAAGGGAGAGGCATTGGTTTGCGCCATAAGATTCAGGCCTACAAGTTACAGGAGTCCGGCTTTGATACTGTAGAAGCGAACAAGAAATTGGGCTTTGCACCGGATTTGCGTCATTATGGAATTGGAGCTCAGGTGCTTAAGAGAATGGGTGTTTCCAAGATGAGACTCATGACCAATAATCCACGCAAGATTGTTGGATTAAAAGGCCATGAACTGCAGGTTGTAGAGCGGGTGCCTCTTGAGATCAAGCCGAAGAAGTGCAATCACAAGTACTTGTTGACCAAGAAAGAAAAATTAGGTCATTTGTTAAAGGAAATTTAGTCAGGAGCAGTTATGAAAGTCATAGAAGGTGGAATTTTAGCAAAGTCCAGGAAGATTGCAGTAATACAGGCCAAGTTTAACAGTTTGATCTCCTCCACCCTCGTTCAGGGTGCTGTGGATACGCTCAAGCGTCACGGAGTTGCTGAAGAGGACATTGATTTGATTAAGGTTCCAGGCGCATTTGAAATACCTTTGGTTTTGATGAAGGTTGCCCAAAGTGGTAGATACGATGGTGCAGTCTGTCTTGGCGCAGTGATTCGCGGTGAGACTCCCCATTTTGATTTTGTTGCGGGAGAGAATGCCAAGGGAATTCAATCGGTTATGATGGAGTTTGGGTTTCCGGCTGCCTATGGAGTCATTACTCCTAATAACCTCGAGCAAGCCTTGGAAAGAGCTGGGGTTAAGGCGGGTAATAAAGGTAGTGAAGCGGCCTCTGTTCTTGTAGAGATGCTGGATCTTTGTGAGCAGCTAAAGAGCTGAAAAGGGCATCACTGAGGGATTTTTCCCAAGTTCCAAACCCTGCTGTATTTGCATTCATCTCCGTTTTGTAGTACCCTCTTTGCCACAAAAATTTTTGTGTTGTTGGGAAATGGTGGAGATTAATGGAAGTTGAAATGCAAGAACCTGTAGTAAGAATTTTTCGTGGTAATGATTCCGACCAGTTTGAGGCCTATGTTCAATTCTTCGATGAAGAAGGCTATCCCCTCAGTACCAAGCACCTTTGCAGCCAGGAATCGGACTCTCAAGAAGAATTTACTGAAGATCGCTATGTTCTGGACCTCGAGAGCTTCTACTTTTACGAATGGGAGAATGTAGGCCGAATCGAGTGCCACAGTGATATCAAAGACATCTGCCTTTCTGAAAAACTGCGACCTAAAGTAGGAACCATCGAATTTCTCGATGAGAGGCGTCGAGACTTCATCAAACGAGGCCGATTTTCATTCATTGACGATGATGATGTGATCACTCAATATGACATCAAGCAATTTTTCGATCGGATGGAGTGGGTCAAGCCTGAGTTCAAGAAGCGAAAGTGCAAGTTTGATCTCATGGATTTTGGTGCTTTCCCTGTAAAGATTGAAAGTCATTTCCAGGATCGGAGTTTTGACGCAACGGTCCGCTTCTTTGACGCCGTTGGAAATCAAATCGAAGTAGAGCAGTATTGCAGTAGTAAAGAGTTTGAAGATGAGCAATGCTTCGAAGACTGGACCGTCATTGAGCTTGGAAGATTTCTCAAGGACCAGTGGGCTAACGTTGCTGTGGTTGAGTGCCGTTCAGATCTTTCCGCAATTGATCGCTTTCGTCATGTAAAAGGTAACATCGATTATTTGATTTATTGCAGAGCGAACAACTACAAGAAATTGCCGGAATATCTCTACAAAAGAATCCAGACTCGCAAACTGGACGAATTCCTTACAGATATCAAAGGCTAATTTTTAGCGAATTATAATCATCTGGTTTAAGCTTCATCTTGCTTGCTTTAGCAGGATGAAGCTTTTTTCATTGAAGTTGGATTCACTGGGAGCCAGTGAGGTCTGACACCTGTCTTTGTACGTGGTTCCTGGGGTCTCTGTAGATTGGAAACTGTGACGAGGGTTGATCGTTGGCCTGGATTGGTCCGATTGACTTTAAATCAGAGCTTGATTGGCTAAAGCTGATTTCCAGAGTGAGCTTACTCCAGGTAGAGTTTCTTGTTCTTTTCGAGGGTCTTCTCGTGCTTGTAGTCCGTAACCTGATTAAAGATTTCGTGATCATTGGCAGCCTTCTTCAGGCGAGGGCTTAGCTCATAGCCCTTGGAGTAGTTCTGCGAACTTTCGAGTTGGGTCTTTTTACGAATGGAATATATGATTCCCAATCTGTAATGAGCCAGTGCTCGGTTTTCCTTGCTGCCCTGCTTGGTAGCAAGAAGCAATTCCTGGATACCCTTTTCCTTGTTATTTAGAATGTAATTTAGCCATCCAGTATCAACCATGTAAACTCGGGATCGAGTCAGGCGAATAAGCTCCTCAAACAGCTTGAGAGCTTCCTGGTAGTCTTTTTGCAGATACTTGAACTGGGCAAGAAATCTTCGATAGGAAAAGACATTGGGTTTGGCCGAGATGAGTTCATTGACTAGTCGATCGGCATCGTCATACAGCTTTAAATCAACCAGAAGGTTCAGATAAAGTTGATTGTACTCTTCCGGATTTTCCGGATTTGCACCGACTTCTTCCATGACCGAGAGAGCTTTTGGATATTCCTTCAGCTCCCGCAGAGCTTTTGCCATCAAAAATGGGAAGTACTTTTCTTCTTTGAAGAAGAAGCTGGCTTCCTGACCCAGTTTGAAGCAGTTTCTGTACTCGGTTCTCTCAAACGCAAGTTCAACAACATGTTTATATATACCCAAAGACTTAATGATCTCTCTCGCCTTGAGTGCGATTTTATAGGCTGAGACAAGGTTGTCTGACTCTCTTTCGATTCGAATCATCAATTCGTAAGGCAGATCATAAAGCACACTCTGACCGATTGCCTGCTTGAGAGGAATAGTTGCTCTTTGGAGCTCTTCAGAATTGTAATAATAGAGCCCAAAGCCACTCTGGGCAAAGGGGTTATTGCGCTCCAGGTTAGTAGACAGGTCTAGTAGAGCCAGAGCATCTCTTGGGTCGTTACGAGGGTCCAGAAGCATGAGTATACCTGCGTAGGCCAGATAGTCAGGATTGTTGTTTCGCACCTTCAGAGCCTTTTGGAGAGACTCCAGGGCAAGGTCATTTTGTTTGAGGAAAAAGGCGGCTTCTCCGCGAAATTCATAAAAGGCAATATAGTCTTCAAAGTACTGCAAACCTTTTTCTGTGAGCGGAAGTATGGATTCAAAATCACGCTTTCTCCTGAGTATTTCCAATCCTATGCGATAAGGGAGCAAGAAGGCAGGAGCAGCAGAAATTGCCCCATCGGCCATGCTGATTGCTATGTCCCAGAGACCTTCTTTTTTTGTCACCAATGCGATTTCTTCCAGTGCCAGTGTGAGAAAAGTATAGGGATATACCGGGTGGACAAAACTGGCTTTGCGAATGTCCCGACTGAGCCTCTTGACCTGGGTACGATCTTCACGAACAGCAGCAAAGAGATAGTTGTATAAATCCAGATCAGGATGGCTGGCAAAGTCTCTTTGAAATTGAAGTTGCTCCTGAACAAACTTTTCGAGATTTCCCTCAATCAAGGCGATTAGCGCAGGGAAAAACTGAAGTTGTGGATGTACTGCTCCAGCATTACGAGCGATTTTGCAGATGGCCAGAACGTTATCAAATTGACTCATCGAAAATAGGGCGTTGATGAGTGTTAGATAAGTGTCTATGTAGGCATGGCCTCCTTCAATCAGAAATTTGGCATGTCGAATCGACTGTTTAAAGTCTTTTTTGTAGAGATACAGTCTGGCGAGAAGATCGTGAGCCGGATAATAAGTGGGTTCGATTCGCAAAGCCTGAAGAAGTGCCTGGGCTGATCTGTCAAACTTACCCTGTTTTAAATAAACCTGGGCCAGTCGATCCAGTGTGATGATATCTCTTGAGTTGATTAGTAAAAGAGTATTGTAGGCTTGCTCAGCTCTTTCAAAATCCATCTTTACATAGGCATTGAGGGCACGATCAAAAATTTCCTCAAAGGCGTCTGAGAGATGATGCTTTGCTTTGTAGGGTTCCAGAAGTTCAGGTGGAATCGAGTTGAGCTGATGATCATAGTAAAACGCCTTCACTGGATGACACAGAAGGTAGCTCAGTAAAATGTTCAAGCAATGGATTCTTAGGAAGGCGCGCATTAATTCTTAACCCTTAAAGTTAATTCTATCTTATTCAATCGACATTCCAGCCTGAATTCAAGACCCTTTTCGGCCCCTTTCTTTCAGCATAGCACTTGATGATTCCATATCTTGCAAAATGCAGGAGAAGTGCCTATATTTGGCGCTCTAATTGTATTATTGATGAATTTATATTCTGGATGTGGAGAACTTTGTGAAGAATGATGGTAAAACTGTTCGCGATCCTTTTGATCCCGATTCTGGTCCCAGAAAGTGGCTGTCGATCCTGTGGTACTTTCTTATAGGCAGTGAGTGTATCTATCATGTGTTCAAAGGTTTGTATCTCACGGCATACTTTTCTGTGTACAAACCATTCATGGAGTTGATTAACAATCCTGACTCTCACATGATGCTGGGTCAGTCACTCTTTTCACTTGCAGAGTGGCAGTATCATTTTCTCTACGGATTGAGAGGTCCGACAGTATTGTTTGGCGCCTATCTTCTTTACAAGTACACACTGTACCTGTCACCTTTCAAAAAGAAAAAGGGTCGATCAGGTCATCATGGTGGAAACCGTCAATCGAATCAACGTCAGCAGCCCAGACAGCGACGACATGGTAATCGCTGAACCTGTCTGGAAGAATTTTCTTGAAGAAATACTAGGGCAGGAGATTGATTCGTGGTCAGCCCTTAGTGGAGGTTGCGTTGCGGAAGTTTATTGCCTAAACCTTAAGTCACGTCGACTTGTTTTGAAGCTCGGATCAGCAGCGCACAATCGCCCAAGATACCTTTTAAATCCGGCTTTGAGTGATTTTCAGGATCGAAATCTTGAGGGTTTGGAAAAAGAAGCTTACATGCTTTGTTTTCTTCGAAAAAGTAGCTCCGTTCCGGTTCCCCAAGTTTGGTTGGTCAGCCCGGGTCTCTTGCTAATGGAATTTGTAGAGTCCGGCTCTCAAGGGGTGGAGTATGATCAATTGGCTGCGACTCAATTAGCCAGTTTACATTCCACGCCGCAACCATTTTTTGGTTTTTACCAGGACACCTTGATCGGCTCTCTGGAACAACCAAATCCCGGATCAGAGAAATGGGTTCCTTTTTATCGAGAGCATCGATTACTTTACATGAGTAAGTTGGCTTTTGAGCGAGGTCGTCTGGGTACGTCGGAATTAAGGCGAGTTGAAAATCTGGCTTCTCAACTGGAGCGGGTGATTGAGGAGCCGAAGTTTCCTTCATTGGTTCATGGGGATTTGTGGGGCGGCAACGTAATCTCTGGCGAGCAAGGCATTGCAGCTTTAATCGATCCAGCCATCTACTTTGCTCATTACGAAGTTGAAATTGCCTTCACGACAATGTTTCAAACCTTCTCCGACCAGTTCTACAGGGAGTATGAAAAGCATCTTCCCCTGGGTGAGGAATTCTGGCAGAAGCGTATCCATGTGTATTTATTATACCCTGTCCTGGTTCATGTGGCCCTTTTTGGAGGGGGATACACTTCGAGCCTGGCCAATAGGCTCAATCGACTGGGCTACTAACTCAGTCCAAGATTTCCGTGGGCTCGACGGGTTTTCTGAAACGAATAGTAAAAGGAGTTTTTTCTGGTTTCCACAAGCTCTGCTTCGAACAAGACCTTCTGAATTGAGCTTTGCTCCAGCTTTTGGGCAAAAACTTCCAGTATCTGTTCGCCGGTTGTTATTGGATTCTTAATTCCCCAGTTTGCGAATACCACGTTCAAGCTTTGATAGGAGCAGGGAGCGACGAGCATTTCCTCAATGATCGCCGTCCATTTCTGATCAGCGAGTGGCTCTTCCTGAGAATAGGGGTATCGAAAAGTAATTTTGAGCTTGTAATTGTGTCCATGGCCATAGTTCCCATAGCACTTGCTGAAAACTTGCTGATTTTGCTCATGACTGAGAGTGTTACTGACGAGTCGATGATGGCAGGGGATTTCGAAAGTGTGGGTTTTATACAGAATCGGTTTCGCCATAATATTCCACAAAAAGTTCTGGATTTTCGTATAGTTTCACCCGGTGAAGGCGATTGGGAGCCTGGAATTCATCGACCAACTCTTGCCAGCAATAGACTGCCAGATTTTCTGTAGTGGGCACTGTTGATTGAAAGAAAGGAACCTCATAATTCAGGAACCTGTGATCCAGGGGGGCCATGATTTTGTTTTTTAGAATATGATCCAGGTCTGTAAGATTGATGACCATTCCGTTATCCGGGTCCACATTGCCTTCAATAGTAACTTCAAGTTCGTAATTGTGACCATGGCCATGGGGATTGTTGCAAGGTCCGAAGACCTCCTGATTTTTTTCATCGCTCCAGTCTGGCTTGTGATACCTGTGAGCACTACTAAAGTAGATTTTTCGAGATAGATATACAGAGCTCATTCGAAATTCTCCTAGCAAGTCAGGCTGATGCCGCCGTCAATCACGATTTCCGTTCCGGTGACCCAGTTGAATTCCTCTCCACAAAGTCTGTGGAGGAGTCCCGCAACTTCTTGTGGTGTTCCTATTCTTCCCAATGGGTGCATTTTGGAAATTTCCGCCTGAAACTCGGCCGCATTCTCTTTCCCCATAACTTTTTCATGAATTGGAGTTTTGACGACTCCGGGATTTACACAAATACTTCGTATATCAGGAGCAAATTCCATGGCAATAGATTTGCTCAAGCTTAAAAGGGCAGCTTTGGAAGCTGAATACAGGCTTGTGTTTGGGGCAGGTTTTGACCCAAGAGTTGAGCTTACATGAAGCAGGAGGCCACTAGTTTTATTTGCCCGGAAGACTTCAATGGCGTGCTTGCTGAGTAGGAAAGGCGCCATTGTGTTGACTTGGAACATCTCATTGAAGTCCTCGGCTGTTGCGGAGAGCAAATGGGTTTGTGCATACATACCTGCATTGTTGATGAGTACTTCAAACTCAAGGGGTTTGGAGAATAGCTGTGCGATTGAATCTGGCTCCTGGAGGTGGCAAATTTCGACCTGCAGGTCTTTGTTTCCTTCGCAGCTTGTTTCCAGGGAATTCTTTTTCTCTGGACTTCGAACTGTGGCTATAACTTTCCAGCCATGGGAGAGAAACCCCTGGACCGCACAAAGTCCAATTCCCGAGTTCCCTCCGGTAATAAGTACAGTCTTTTTCATGTTTACATCCTTGGTTTGACAACCCTGGAACGAATTCCCTGGTGATTGTAGGTGCTAACTTGTGCAGCCAGGTTTTGAGCAGCTTTGAAAAACGCTTTGCTTACAGGCTTTTGCGGGTGTTTTACAACGACTGGAGTTCCCTCATCTCCACTCGAGCAAACAGCTGGATCAATTGGAATTTCTCCCAGGAACTTAGTATCGACTTTCTCACTGAAGCTCTTGCCGCCCCCCTCACCGAAGATTGCAACTTTTTCACCGGATTGGTCTATATAGCCAGACATATTTTCGATCACTCCAAGGAGTGGAATCTTTAAGGTATTGAGCATGGACTGTGCTCGTTTTACGTCCGCCAGAGCTACCTGCTGAGGAGTTGTCACGAGGACCGCTCCAACTACAGGAATGGTTTGGGACAGGGAAAGTTGTACATCTCCTGTTCCAGGAGGTAAGTCCAGGAGTAGGTAGTCGAGCTCACCCCAGCGTACATCCTGGCAGAACTGCTGAATGATCTTGTGTATCATTGGCCCTCTCCAGATCAGGGCCGAGTCTTCTTCTACAAGAAACCCCGAACTCATCACTTCAATACCGTGGGCTTGAAGCGGAAGGATTTTCTGCTCTTCATCGAGAACCGGATTTTCATTGCTACCCAGCATGGTCGGGATACTCGGTCCATAAATATCAGCATCGAGCAAACCAACCTTGGCTCCATTCTGTGCTAGACAAAGTGCCAGATTGGTGCTGACAGTGGATTTACCCACTCCCCCTTTGCCGCTCAAAACAAGGATCGTGTTTTTGACTTGAGGAAGTACATCTTCAGTCTTTGCCGAAGTGACTCTGGCGGTGAGTTCGACTTCAAACTTCAGGCCCTCGACTTTCTGCAGGGCATCCTCACAGTCCTTGCGAATCCTGTCTTTCATGGGACAGGCTGGTGTGGTCAACTCAATCGTGACCTTTGCAAAACTATCTTCAAGGTCAATGTTCTTGACCATTCCCAGACTCACCAGATCACTACCCAGATCAGGGTCAGGAACAGTTGAAAGGGCCTCATTTATTTGATCGATTGTAGGCATTACGAGTATTCCCTTTCGAGGTAGTCGCAGATATCAGCACTTTCAAGCATGGGTTTGCCGTCAATAACCAGACAAGGTACCTGTGTCCTGCCTGTAAGCTGGATTAACTCTTCTCTGGCGGCACTATCCCTTCGTGTATCCTTGACAGGAATCTCAACTCCCAGATCTTGCATTTTCATTAATACTCTTTGACAGAATGGACATTCTGGAAACTGATATAAAATGTGGGTTTTACTCATGGCCGTACTCCTTTAGGGACTTCTTGCATTGAGCGAGAAGTGTTTCTTTTGCGTCTTGAAGACTCATTTTCAATTTACATCCAGCAGCTTTGGCGTGGCCCCCTCCGCCGAATTTTGAAGCAATCTGATTTACATCCACTTGATTGGTTGCTCTGAGTGAAATCTTGGTAAACTCTGCTTCAACTTCCCTGAAAAAGACGGCAACTTCAATGCTGCTTACCTCAGTCAGACGATTCACAATATCCTCTGTGTCTTCACAGCCTGTTTGATCGACAAAGGTCTTTTGGCATTCCATCCAGGCCAGGCTTCCTTCTCTTTGCATAGTGTTTAAAATCTGACTTTCGAGCTCGAGTCGGGAGTAAGGCTTGCTTTCAAATAGTGCTCTGATCACTTCATTGTGCTGTGCGCCAGCTTTCAAAAGGGTGTGGGATGCCTCGAAGCATTCCGGCCTTGTATTGCTGAAGCGAAATCTGCCCGTGTCCGTAATGATTCCTGTATAACATGCAGTAGCCATTGCCGGGTTCCAGTCAACTTTCAGTCCTTCCAGCAGAAAATAGATCATTTCACAGCTGGCAGCAGACTTTTCATCGAGTATAACCATGTCTCCAAATCTCTCGTTTGATTTGTGATGGTCCAGATTAATTACAAAGGGGTCCAATGCACTGAGATCTTCTTCATTGAATCCTAGTCTGGGAATGTTGGGGGCGTCCACAGTCCATAAGACTGTATTTTTGTTTCCAGGTAAATCTTTGGGGATTTCTGTAAGAATGTTTTCCCATCCAGGAAGGAATTGATACCTGTCATTCATGGGTGTTGAAAGAACCATAACCGGTTTCTTGTTCCTTTGCTTCAGGGCGTAGTACAAACTCAGGATGCCACCCAGGCCATCTCCATCTGGATCGACATGGGACGTAAGCAGGAAATGCTCTTTTTCTTGAATAATTTTGTTCAGTTGCTCGATTGGGTATTCCATTGACCTTGTCCTTTTTAGCTTTTCATAAGGCCTAGATACTAACAAGATTCCTAAATGAGGGGAAGCTCTTCTCAATAATCAATAAGAAGAGCTGGTCTGGAGACCAGGAAGAGAGTCAGGCAGACGGGCACACCATCTCAGGAGTTGATTCCAGGATTCCTTGAGTGATGAGGAGTGAAATCCGAGATTCCAGTTGTCCGGGCTTAACTGATCACTTGTAACATGTAAGCAGGCTGCAGGGATCTTGTGGTGATTGCAAAGAGAGAAAATCGCACTGCATTCCATATCAATACTGATTGTTTGCTTCTTCTTCCAAAACTTGTAGGCAGTGGATTGAATGCGAAAAGGATTGTCCACGGTCCAGGCGAGGCCTTTTCTGAAGGCGATTTCTTGCTCGACGAGCAATTGTTCCAAGCTCTCAGTGAGGCCAAAGTGCGGGTAAGAGAAGACTCCCTCTTCTCTGTAAAGTAGGCTGCTTCCTTCATGACAAATGGCCTGGTCAATCAGCTTCCACTCACCTACGGGATGATCTTCACCGGGTGCGCCACTAAATCCCAGGATAACTAAATTTCTGAAATTTAGATGCCTCAATATCTCCAGTCTGGTACTGGCTCCACTGGAGCCAATTGGCAGGGAACAGGCTCCGACTGTACTCCCATTTGCCAGGGTAGTTGTCCAGGCATCGAGCTCCTTGATTTTATTTAACTTTAAATCAGTTTCTTCCAGAAAAATCTTTTGGAAGGAAAGGGAGTGACTGGGGTGAAAGAAGGCAAACATGAGGTCGACTTCTTCTGGGATTTGGGTATTTTGCCCCATGAGGAAATCAAAATATCTTTTACTGTCTGGGATCAGACGATCTTCAGCTGAGCGGATTTCCTGTGGAATTCTTATAAAATCGTAGGGAGAATCAGGTTGGTTCATGGGCTGATGTATACCTCGATTTGAACCAGTGTGCAAGAATAAGACAGCTAATTTAGAATCTTTCTAAATAAAAACTTTGCAAATGATCCAAAATAGAATAAAATCTTTTAGAACTATTCTAAAAGGTTGAGGAGATAGATCCATGGTAGAACATAAGAGAAAAGTACTTTTGGTGGAAGAAGATAACTCTTTGAGGAGTTCTTTAGGGATGTTCCTGGAAAAAAATGACTTTGAAGTTTCTGAGGTGAAGTCATGCGAGGAAGCCCTTGAGAACCTAGAGAATGGGATTTTTGATCTTGTAATCTCTGAGCTCAAGCTGCAAGGAAGAGATGGTATGTGGTTGCTCCGTCACATCTGTAAAGAGTATCCCGACACAAGGACGATGCTAATGTCTGCGTATGGAGATGTTGAGACGGCTGTTCAGGCTCTCAAAGATGGTGCAAGCGACTTTTTGATGAAGCCATTCACTCCCCCCACCTTTATCCAGCGTTGTCAGGAAGTTTTTGTAAGGGTCCCGAGAAGAGATGCTCAAGAGGAGCCCGAACGCAAGGATGCTGATGTCGACGTCAAGCCAGTTGAGGTGTCTGAGACCATTGAAGTTGTTGGACGCTCCTTATCTGTCAAGAGAATGAAAGATTTGCTTCGCATGGTGCCACAGTTACCCGCAGCCTTACTGATTCGTGGAGAAAATGGGGTTGGAAAAGAACTCGCAGCTCGAAACATTCATGTACTCGGAAGTGGTGTGGATGCCCCATTTCTTACGGTTCATTGCGATCTTGAAAGAGAGAGTGATGTAGAAGCTGAACTATTTGGTGCCGAGACACAAGATGGTGCGTTAGTTCGGTGTGAGAGTGGAACCTTGTTTCTCAAAGATGTTGAATCACTGAGCCCCTTGCTTCAATCCAAGTTGCTGCAAGCGCTCGAGCAGGGGATGTTGCGATCTCCCCGCACGGGTGAGTCAAGGTCATTGAATTGTCGAGTCATCGGATCTACAACAGAAGACCTCGAAGAGAAGGTCCATCAAGGTGAATTCAAGCGAGAATTGTTCTACAGGATCAACATGGTTCAGCTCAACTTGGATCCAATTCGGGAACGTGTGGAAGATATAGCAGTTTTCATGGGATACTTCTTACGTCTTTTTAACAAAAAGCATGGAAAACGCATCAAGGGTTACAGTCGAGCGGTTTTGGAGATGTTTCAGCGGCATGACTGGCCAGGCAATGTTCGCGAGTTGCGCAATGCTGTAGAGAGAGCAACTATCTTTTGCCAGGACGAGTACATCCAGGAGACCCACATCTCTGACTCAATTCGATTCCCCAACCGTAGTGCTTTGAATGAATCTTCTTTCGAGGGTGTGATGACTCTTAAAGAAATGGAAAGGTTGAAGATACTGGAGACGCTGAAGTCTTACGGCGGCAATCGAGCGACTACAGCCAAGGCTCTGGGTATTGGCAGAAATACCTTGTGGAGAAAATTGAAAGAGTATGAAATCGAAGAATAGTGTTACAGATACTGAATTCCTTCACAGGACCAGAGAGGCCGAGAGGGCATCTTGTGTTGCTGATGAATTGCGTAATCCCATCACTTCAATTCGGACTTGTCTGGAAATGCTTCCAGGTAAGCCTGGAAAAGTGTTTGATGAAAGTGATGTGAAATTGCTGCGCCTGATTCGTGAGGAGACAGACAGGCTGGGGCATTTAATCCAGGAGATCGTAACCTGTTCCAAGGACTGTGGTGTAGAGCCGACCTTGATTTCTTTGAATACTGTTGTCCATGCAGTGGTTAGAAGAGTTCAAAGAGAGTCTGGACTCAGCGGCCAGGATATTGTCGTTAAAATGCCCGTGGAGGCCAAGGTCAGGGGTAATGTATTGCAACTTGAAAGGGTTGTTGAGTCCCTACTTGCCAATTCTCTGGAGGCTTTCGCAGGGAAGCCGGGTTCAATAGTTATTGAGCATTTTGTGGATGATGAAAGGTCCTGGCAGTGGTTGCGAATTCAGGATAGTGGTCCGGGGATACCCAAGCACCTGGGAAACCGTGTTTTTGATCGCTTCGTTTCCGGGAGTGAGACAAGAGTTGGTCTGGGCCTTGCTATAGCCCGGCAAGTGGTGAAGGCGCATGGTGGAGACATTGTTTGGCTTGAGGCCGAAAACGGTTGTTGTCTCGAAATCCGATTTCCGTTTTACGAAATTCAGGAAGAGTTGGGCAAGCTTGCCGTCTAGTCAGGAAATTCAGGCGTTTACTGGTCTTTCTGATTTGGCTGAAAATCTTTAAACATCATGCTGGCCTGAATGCCTGAATTTCCCTGGTACTTTGACTCGTAAGGGACCGCTTCACCTTTCAAGCTATGGTAGAAGATCTGACAGATCTCGACGAAAGGGTAGATTCTCAGGGGGTGGATAACCATTATTTCCAGTGTCCAGAATCCGTCAAATCCCACATCTCCAAATCCTGCACTAACGTGGACAAACATTCCCAGTCTTCCGACACTGCTTCTTCCTTCCAACATGGGGACGTAATCGAGGGTTTTAGTTCTTTCGTGAGTTCTGCCCAGATAGAGTTGTCCCGGTTCAAGGAGCAGGCCTTCTTCAGGAATCTCGATCTCTTTTGTAGGATTGGGGGATTTCATGTCTAATGGGAGTTCCGTGTAAACCTGAAGTTTGTTATGGAGTCGAAGATTGTAACTGTTGGGATTGAGTAAGTTCTCATCGTAAGGTTCAAGGAAGATTTTGTTCCCTAGATCTTTTTTAATTTCTTCACCGCTCAAGATCATCTCAACTCCTCTTTAATCGCGAGTTTATCATAGCTGATTTCTTTGCAACAGAGCGAAAATCAGCTATTCTTGGGAGATGATTCCAAAGGAAGTCCAAGCGATTCTCGGTGATTACTCCAGCCGAACGGGTAAGGAAGTGGATTCGTCAAACATCAAAGACTTCCTTATTCAGCTTCTCCGGGAGTATTCGTCCATGTCTCTTGAGGACCTCAAGGCTTTGGCGCGGCATCTGAAATTGAGTCCAGTTTTTTTGTATCAGCTTTATGATGAGGTTTCCAGTGAGTTGATAATCGAGCGTCAGATTATTTTATGCGACAATCTAACCTGTTTGTCAAAGGGAGCAAGGGAGTTGAAAAAGTATCTTCTTGCCTCTATGGATGACTTTGAAGAGCAAGGTTGGGAGGTTGAGTTTCGCAAGTGTTTGGGTTCTTGTTCAACTGGTCCCTGCACGCTGGTTTGCGGGAGTTTGAAGCAGGGGGTTGCAATTCGTGATTTAGAACTCCTGCTTAAAGCGTGATTGATTGTTGAGTTTTTGGAAATCCCGTGTTATTTTGACCCGCATTTTCGCGGTATTATTCTAGCTGTTACCGTGGTCTAAACGAGAGGTGAAAGATGAACTTTCCTATTGCAATTCGGACGCTACTATTTTTAGTGCTGGCAGTCTTTTCAGGTTTCTGTAATGAGTTAGGAGACCTGAAAGGTAACCTCAAAGATATTGGGGCTTCTGTTGAGCAGAAAGCGCAGCAAAAGGTCACAGAGATTAAAACTCAGGCAGAAGGCAAGGTCGCTGAGTTGAAAGAAAAGGCTGGCGCAGAGCTGGAGAAAGTCAAGTCGAGCCTTCCGGAAGGACATCATGAGGGTGACGGCCATGATCACGGTCACCATGAAGGGGATGGTCACGACCATAGTCATGATGGGCACTCAGAAGGTGGTCATCACGGACCTATCAAGGACTTGCCATTTTACTGGGTCATACCTTTTGCAATTCTATTGCTTTGTATCGCGATTCTTCCACTGGTAGCAGAACATTGGTGGGAAGAGAACATTAATAAGGCAAAAATTTCTTTTACACTTGGGGCGATTGTATTTGCTTATCTCGTGATGGCTCATGGTGGGGCAGGGTTGTATCTCATCAAGCACTCAATGCATGAATACTTTCAGTTCATTGTTCTTCTCTCATCACTGTATATCATTTCCGGGGGAATTGTTTTTCGTGGAACTCTTGCTCCAACTCCTGCATTGAATACCGCAATCCTGAGTTTTGGGGCATTGATAGCTTCCTTTGTTGGAACTACCGGGGCATCGATGCTTCTTATTCGTCCATTGTTGAAAGCAAACGTTGGCCGCAAGCACGTAGTTCACACAGTTGTTTTCTTTATTTTTATGGTTTCAAACATTGGTGGTTGTTTAACTCCATTGGGCGATCCACCTCTCTTCCTTGGTTTTTTAAAGGGTATCCCTTTTTCCTGGACATTCAGTCTTTGGAAAGAGTGGTTGTTTGTAAACGTCATTCTGGCAATTGTTTACTTCATTTGGGATTCCATGTACTACAGAAAGGAAGAATTTCTTGAAGAGGACCTTCAGCAAGAAAAAGAGCCTGTAAAAGTAGAAGGCTTGATGAACTTTGTTTGGTTGGGTGGCGTAGTTGCTTGTGTAGCTTTCGGAACTCCAGACAAATTTCACGCTCTTGGATTACCCGCCGATACTCGTGAAGTCCTCATGATTGGTTTCATTGTCCTTTCACTTGTATTGACAGACAAGAAACTTCGCGAAGCCAATGAGTTTAACTATCATCCAATCAATGAGGTGGCTTTTCTTTTCGTCGGAATCTTCCTGACAATGATTCCAGCCATCAATACTTTGAAAATTATGGGGCCAACTCTTGGTGTGGAAAAAACCTGGCACTTTTTCTGGGGAACAGGGCTCTTGTCCTCCTTCCTGGACAATGCGCCAACCTACGTAGTTTTTCTGGAGTTGGCCAACAGTTTGAGGCTGGAGGGGCTCTTCAGTCCGGAGTTGGGTGCTTTGATTGGTGAAAAAGCTATTCTTGTTCCCAATGATATTTTAACTGCAATTTCACTTGGGGCCGTTTTCATGGGCGCAAACAGCTACATTGGAAATGGGCCAAACTTTATGGTGAAGGCGATTGCGGAACAAAGTGGAGTTAGGATGCCAAGCTTCTTTGGGTACATGATGTATTCCTTTGGAATTTTGGTTCCAATCTTCCTGGCTGTCACATTTATTTGGTTCTAGGGAAGAATTGACATGCCGTCGTCAGGCGACGGCAGTATTTACTTTGCAAGATTCGAATACTATAATCCGAATCTTGCAACCGAATACGGCGTGGATCAGAGTGTCTGATCCGGTAAAAAGGAAAGGAAACGCATGGATAAAGCGATGCTGGATTACAACATCAAAGTGCGTCTACCAATAGTAATTTTGGTGGCTCTTATTAGTTATTTCACCACTTTTTTCTACTCCTTCGATGAGAGAAACCTCATTGGATACACTCCGGATCAACCGATAAACTTTTCTCACAAGCTTCATGCTGGAGAATTGGGGTTGGATTGTCGCTACTGTCACGTTTCCGTAGAGAAAGCCAGGCATGCGAGCATTCCATCAATGGATACTTGTATGAACTGTCATTCGCATGTGAAGAAGGTGGCAGGCGCAGAAGAGGATAGTGCAGAACTCGCTAAATTGAGAGAAGCTTTCGAGAAAGGCGAATCCATTCACTGGAAGCGAATTCACCGCACGCCTGAGTATGCCTACTTCAATCACAGTGTCCATATTGCGAAAGGTCTCGACTGTACTGAGTGTCACGGCAGTGTGAAAACTATGGATAAGGTCGGACTGAAAAAGAAAATCACCATGGGTCGCTGTATTGAGTGCCACAGAAAGCCACACAAGACTGTTGAAGGCGGGAAAGTGGTTGTGAAGAATCAGGGTCCACAGCACTGTTTTGCTTGTCACCGCTAGGGAGGAAGAATGTCTGAGAACCAGTCATCGAAAACGAATCAAGAGAAAGTACATCGACGCTCCTTTTTCGCTGCCCTCGGCGGTCTTTTTATGGGGGCGATAACGTTCAGCAGATTTCGCTCCACAGAAAATAATGAGGAGATCTCTGTGAGTTTGCATCAAGATGCAGTCAAGCGTGAAAAGAGGAAAGCATGAAAGAGAATCAAGAGAATTCTTCTTACTGGAGAAGTTTTGAAGATTATCATCGCAAGGAATCCGGTGAATCGGCTCCAGTGGTTCAGGAGTTTATTGAGGGAACCTTTGATGAAATAGACCTGGACTCCATGTCCAAGGTGAATCGTCGTCGCTTTCTAAGTCTGATTGGAGCTTCCGCGGCGTTAGCTGGAACAGCTTGTTCTGACTATCGAGATAATGGTGAAATTGTTGCTTACAGTAAGAAACCGGTTGAAGTGACTCCGGGTGTGCCGAACTACTACGCAAGTACTTGTGACGGATGTGAAGATTCCTGTGGAGTTCTGGTAAAAACCAGAGAAGGTCGTCCAATCAAAATTGACGGAAATCCTGACGATCCTGTCCGCAAGGGAAAGTTGTGCTCTAAGGGTCATGCTTCAATCATGACTCTATATGATCCCAATCGTTTGAAGCAGCCACTTGTATCCAATGGAGCTGGTGGATTTGATGAAATTGACTGGGAAGCTGCGGCAAAGAAGGTTCAGTCCAAGATAAAGTCAGCATCAGCTTCTGGCAAGAAGACCGTGATATTTGGTCCTTCAGGACATTCATTGCTCCGTGAAAAACTTGTAGCTGATCTTAAGAGTAAATTCAAAGGCGTAGAGTACATTGGATTTGATTACCTGGCTGTAGAAGCTCGCGATCAAGCGTGGATGGAAGCCTATGAGGAATCTCAAATGCCCGTTGTAGCCTGGGAGAAAGCTGACGTAATTTTGTCTGTTGGCTCTGACTTCCTCGGTAGAGGTTCAGGTAAAGTAGAAAACGTACGAAGATACTCTTCGCGTAGAAGCTCTTTTGATCTTTCGACGATGAACCGCCTTTACTGTGTAGAAGGTGGTATGAGCGTCACCGGAATCAATGCGGACTACAGATTACGACTACGTCCAGATAGTTATGGAGAATTTCTTTTAGCTCTTGCTAACGAAATTGTGGTCGGCAAGAAAAAGGGTTCTTTCGCAGGTGATGCCAGACTTAAGCAAAAGTTGGCTCCCTATTCATTAAGCGCCTTTGTGAAGACACATGGTATGGATGAAAAAGTGGTCGGCCATTTGGTGAATGATTTGATTGATGAATCCAGTCAGGCATTTGTTCACGTTGGAGATCGTTCGTCAAGAGAGGTTCATCTCGCAGGATTATTGCTCAATGAAGCAGTGGGTGGCCAAAGAGTTTACGAACGTTCTCAAATAGCCCCATCGAACAGCGCTACAAGCGCTCAGCTTCAATCCATGGTATCGGATATGAATGCAGGCAAAGTCGGAGTATTTATTTCCTGGGCTCAAAACCCTGTGTATCACCTGGATGGTGCGTTCGACTTTTCTTCAGCTTACAAAAAGGTGCCATTTAAAGCTTCCTTGACACTTGCAGAAGACGAATCAACTCGCAACTGTGATTTGGTCCTTCCAATGCATCACTACCTCGAGTCCTGGGGAGATTCCTACGGGAGAGGCGGTGTTCACAGTTTGAGGCAACCAGTAATCAATCCTCTATTCAAATCAGCACAAGCAGAAGACTTTCTCTTCGCTTTGGTTGATGGAAAATATTTGCGAAGTCGCTCACATGATGAGCTAAAGGGTCTGTGGGAAGATGTTTATCGTAAGTCTGGTTCATCAGCGGGTGCAGCCAAGTACTGGTACAGCAGTCTTCATGATGGTGTGGTTACATCCGGAATGGTTCCTTCCTCTAGAAGTCCGTTTCAACTGGGCTCAGTAATGAATCTCTCTATCAGCGGTGCTGATACGAGTAAATTTGCTGTAGAAATTCAAGAGAGCTACAACCTTGGCGATGGATCTTATGGTTCGGTAGGTTGGTTGCAAGAAGTTCCTCATCCAGTATCAAAAATGGTATGGGATAACTATGCAGCGGTGTCGACTGCCACGGCTAAAGAGCTCGGGGTGGAAAGTAACGATAAAATCGAGGTAACACTTGGTAAAGACAAGCTGTCCTTGCCAGTTTTTGTTCAGCCAGGAATGGCCGACAAAACCGTGGTTGTTGAGACAGGATATGGGCGACAACACTCCGGGCCGGTTAGTGATGGTGTTGGTTTTAATGTAAACCCCCTGATTCAGCTTTCCGGTTCATGGGGGAGTTGGGCTTTTGGTGGAGCACAAGTGAAGAAGTTCTGGGGAACATATGAGCTTGTTTCCACTCAGGAACATTGGGCATTTGATGAGGATGTCCCCGAGATGCTCAAGAAATTGACCAAAGACGCTCACTTGAGACGCAAGATTATTCATGAAGCCACTTTGCCATACCACAAGAAAGATAATAATTGGCTCAAGGACTACAACGAAAAGAAGAGACATCATCTAGAGTCTATCTACGTTGAGGAGCATGAGTACAATGGAGTGAAATGGGGAATGGCGATTGACCTGAATAAATGTACCGGATGCATGGAATGCGTGGTCGCTTGTAATAGTGAAAACAACATTCCAGTCGTTGGGAAAGAGCAGGTTCAGAAGAATCGTGAAATGCACTGGATGAGAATTGACAGGTATTATGCAGGAACTGTGGATGAACCACAGGTGAGCGTGCAGCCAATGCTATGTCAGCAGTGTGACAATGCACCCTGTGAAAATGTGTGTCCTGTGGCAGCGACTACACATACACCCGATGGATTGAATGGAATGGCTTATAACCGATGTGTGGGAACTCGCTATTGTGCGAATAACTGTCCATACAAGGTGCGCCGCTTTAACTTCCACAACTATCGAAGACATTTCGAAAATAGCCATTATGAAGCGAAGGTCGCTGAACTGGCTCACAACCCGGAAGTGACAGTTCGCTCACGAGGGGTTATGGAGAAATGTACATTTTGTGTTCAAAGAATCATGGACGCAAGATCAGAAGCCAAGATTGAGAAGCGTGAATTGAAAGGTACCGATGTGACGGTTGCTTGTCAGGATGCCTGTAATTCAAATGCAATAGTTTTTGGCGATCAAAATGATAAGAAGGGTCCATTGATGCCCTACTTGAAACATGAATTGGAATATAAACTTCTGGAAGAACTGTTGGTCCGGCCAAATGTGATCTATATGGCCAAGATCAAGAATACTCATGAGGAGGCCAGGTCGTGAGCGTGGATTTTACGAAGCCGGCACCCTTGGTAGAAGGGGGAGTGTCTCTCAAGGACATCGATGATGTCATTGCTGCTCCCATGGAGAAACCGAACAATAAAGGATTTCTCCTGGCTCTTTCTATCAGCTTGTCGTTACTAGGTATTGGAGTAATTTCTGTAGCGAAATTACTCTATGATGGAGTAGGGGTATGGGGAAATAATAACCCTGTAAACTGGGGTTGGCCTATTGTCAACTTTGTATTCTGGGTTGGTATTGGTCACGCAGGAACTCTGATCAGTGCGATTTTGTTTCTCATGAGGCAGACCTGGAGAACAGGGATTGCAAGATTTGCAGAGGCTATGACAATTTTTGCTGTAATTACAGCCCTGTTGTTCCCTTTGCTGCATACAGGACGCCCCTGGTTGGCTCATTATCTGTTGCCTTATCCCAATGAGCGGGCTATGTGGGTTAACTTTCGTTCTCCATTACTATGGGACGTATTTGCAGTAAGTACTTATTTCACAGTTTCACTAGTGTTTTGGTACGTGGGTCTCATTCCAGACTTTGCTTCAATGCGCGACAGAACTACGAACAAGATCAAGAAATTCATCTACTCCGTGTTCAGTCTGGGCTGGAGATTCTCCAACCGACACTGGCAGCATTATGAGCGTGCTTATCTTATTCTGGCCGGGCTGTGTACTCCACTGGTACTGTCTGTACACTCAATTGTAAGTTTTGACTTTGCGGTTTCTTTGATACCAGGTTGGCACACCACAATCTTTCCGCCTTACTTTGTTGCCGGGGCTATTTTCTCGGGATTTGCAATGGTGCTGACGGTTCTGATTGTTGTCCGGGTTATCTATAAGATTGAGCACATTATTACAGCTCTTCACCTTGAGAGAATGGCAAAGATTTTAATGGCAACCGGTTTAATGGTTGGCTATGCCTACGGGATGGAATTCTTCATTGCAGCGTACTCCGGAGTGGAGCCCGAGCAATATGTTTTCATTAATAGAGCTTTTGGACCCTATTCCTGGGCTTATTGGACAATGATTATCTGTAATGTGATTATTCCCCAGATTTTCTGGTTCAAGTGGGCGCGCTACAACATCCCAATTTTGTTCATCGTTTCAATAACTACAAATATTGGAATGTGGTTTGAGCGATTTGTAATCACGGTTACTTCTTTGCACCGCGACTTCCTTCCATCAAGTTGGGCATACTTTACACCAACAATTTGGGACGTTGGCCTTTACGTTGGTAGTTTTGGATTCTTCTTCACCGGGGTAATCCTGTTCTCCAGGTTTATGCCTGTAGTATCCATGGCAGAAGTGAAGATGGTTGCTGAAGGTGCGCAACCTTCTCATCATGGAGGGGATCATGAGTAGAAAGCTACATTCGATCGTTGCACTTTTTGATAAGCCGGATGACATCATTCATGCTGCAGAAAAAACTGTTTCGGAAGGTTATAAGGACTTTGATGTTCACACCCCCTATCCTGTCCACGGGATGGATCATGCGATGCACCTGGAGCCCACCAAATTACCTTATGTAACGTTGTGTTTTGGTCTCTTTGGACTAAGTTTCGCTGTATTTTTTCAATGGTGGGTAAGTGGTGATGCTAACACCAGTATTGGGGCAAAGAACCTCTTCTTGCCTTACTGGTTGGAGCGATATCCATTCGTAATTGGTGGAAAGCCCTTGTTCTCATTACCCGCCTTTGTTCCGGTGATGTTTGAGTTGACTGTCTTGTTTGCTGCATTAAGTACTGTAGCAGCATTAATCGCTGTTTTTTGTGGTCTTCCTGCCAACGCACACCCCCTTCATGACACCGAGTATATGAAGAACGTGTCCAGTGACAGATATGGCCTTTGTATTGAAGCAAGTGATGACCTGTTTGAGGAAGGGAAAGTTAAGGACTTTCTTCAATCACTGGGTGGGCACAGTATTGCGGCAATCAAACAGCCCTACAAGAGACCGCCAAGTTTCTTCTCCACTCTCATCTTTATGGGTGTTCTGGGTGGTGTAGCAATGGGCGTTGGTGTGAAGGCGTATGTAATCTACAACAAAATTTTGTATTTGCCTCCGTTCACGTGGATGGAGACACAGCCCAAGTTGAACGCTCAGGATACCAACGACTTTTTTGAAAACAAAAGTACAATGCAGGATCCTGTAGCAGGAACTGTTGCCAGAGGATTCATGCCATATGAATACCAGGGCGACATTGCTTCAGCAGAGGCAAGCCTGGTGAATCCAGTTCCGGTTAATCAGGAAACGCTCACCAGAGGTAAGCTGATGTACTCAGTACATTGTAGTGCCTGCCATGGTGATTTGGCTGACGGACAAGGGAAAGTTGCCCTTCGGACACAAGAGTCCGGAGTATGGGCAATCCCGGGATTCCATACAGATGTTCTTCGTAAAGCTGGGGACGGATACTTTTACCATGTGATTATGGATGGTAAAGGAAAAATGTCCAGCTATGCCAAGCAGATTGACGAAGACGATCGATGGGCTCTCATTCATTACATCCGGGTTCTTCAAAGAGCTAAGGACGCAAAGGAGACGGATCTAAAATGAGTTCAAAAGTACAACATAAGAACTTTAAAGGCAGTGCTCTTAGCGGAGCAATGATGTATGCCGGACTGGGCTTGCTTGGTTTGGGTGGTGCTTTGACAATCGGAACTTATGTTTCTGACAGTGGACGATTCTGGAGTCATGCTGTCATTGCGTTCATGTTCCTCTTGTCTCTGGGGCTTGGTGGCTTGTTCTATGTAGCCCTGGAATATTTGGTGGGTGCTTTCTGGTCCGTTCCTGTTCGAAGGATCAATGAAGCTATGTCAGGCTTTTTGTATCCATTGACTGTTATCGGTTTGTTGATCACTGTGATTACTATCTTCTATGCCGGACATAGTAGTCCATATCATCATTGGCTTCCAGCACCCCATGGTGCTCACCATGGGGCTGGAGGGCATGGGGACAAGGCACATCATGGTGAGAAAAAGGCCCATGGTGACAGTCACGCCAAGGATGCTCACGCCAAAACAGACAAAGGCGCTGATTCTCATGCGAAGGAAGGCGGTCATGATGATCATGGAGCTCATGGCCATGATCCCATCATTGAAAGCAAGCGCTGGTGGCTAACTGAAATGAGGTTTTTTGTGGCAGTTTGTATCTGCTTCTTTTTCTGGCTTTTGTTTCGACACTTCTTTGTGAGTCAGAGTCGTAAACAAGATGTTACCGGAGATCACAAGATTACCTTGCGCAGTTCTCAAGTTGCTGCACCTTTTATGCTGGTGTTTGCGGGAACGATCAGTATAGCTGCGGTCAATTGGCTCATGACGATAGAGCCGCATTGGTTCTCAACGATGTTCGGGGTTTATTACTTCGCAGGAACTCTGGTAAGCTCAGCGGCTCTCCTGACAATCATGTCTGTGATTCTGAGAGAAGGTGGTTTTTTGCATCCAAAACTGCAAAGAGACAGTTACTACTCCCTGGGTTTGATGCTATTCGCGTTCAATACCTTTTGGGCCTACATTGCATTTTCTCAATTCATGCTTATCTGGTATGCAAATCTACCGGAAGAAACAATGTGGTTTGTGGCGCGCTATGAAGGTGGCTGGATGTACATGTCACTCTTCATGATTCTGTTTCACTTTGCGATTCCTTTCTTTGCTTTGTTGTCCAGAACTCAAAAGACGAACCCGAACAGACTACTCTTTATGTCTATGTGGCTACTCGTTGCTCACTATATGGATCTGTATTGGGTTGTTATGCCTGCAAATCCACATGGTGGATTTGGGCTTACAGATATTGGTTTTGTCCTATTTGCTTCAGGATTTGTGCTTTTCTTCTTCAGCTTCTTTGCTCAGAAGGCAAGTCTTACTCCTGAAAAGGATCCGAAGCTGGCTCACGCACTCGAATTTAGATTACATTAAGTTCTATATGTCAAAGAAACGAGCGCTGTTGATCTGTCTGATCCAGCGCTCGTTTTGTATACAGCAAAGTTTATTACCGGTTCAGACCCACTCTCTGCCAATTGTGGCTAAGCGATCGTATCCAATCTACCAAAGACTTTAGAGGACTGGTTTGAATTCCAGACTTGTTCCTTGTTTAAAATACTATGGATGTTACTTCTGCATGTTCTGATTAAAGAAGTGCAACTTCCTGTTGTGATCTTTGCAGTTCCGGGTATCTCAAGATCAGGTTTTCGTGGGTTTTCGTGCATAAGTTGGCTCTTGATGAGGTCTTGAGATCATCTTAAGGAGGGCCATACCCTTAAATTTTGCGAAATTGATGATGGTATTCCCACTTCATCTCATTTTCGCGAGCTTCATTAAGAATAAGCTGAAACTGTGGGTTGTCTCGAAGTCCCTGAAAGCTGTCTTCGATCTTCAGGCGATGGTAATCTCTGTATCCAGAGAAAACTGCACGTCGCAGATTATAGAGTGAGGCCTTTACATTGCCCAATTTTGAGTATAAGAAAGCAAGGTTATAAGACAATATACCCTCGCGATGAGGTGACAATTGCCTGGCCTTAATCAATGCAAGTTCTGCCTCCCCGAGCCGTTGTGCCTGGATTAATGCCAGAGCATAAATTTCGTGCAAGACGGGATCGGGTCCATGCAGTTTGATACCTAAACTGGTCCAATAGGCGGCCTTGCCAAACTTTCTAAGTTTAAAAAGGGTCTTTGTAAATTCTCGAAAATACTCAGGATGCTCTTGTTCTGACTTAAGGAGTGCGTGGAACAAAAACTTTTCAGAGCGTTCGTACTCCTCTTTTGCATAAAGAATCTGCCCCATCAGATAGAAGAAATGTGGTGTTTCTAGGCCTCTTTTTTGGGCGACTTTCAGGTAATAGTGAGCCTTCTTAAAGTTCTTTTGCTGAACGTAGAGAGAGCAGAGTCTCAGAAGTAGTTCATTGGATCTTGGATTCTTCTTCAGCTCGCTTCTAAGTTGCGAAACATCTTCCGTGCGCACATTGGAAAACAGGGGGTTGTTGAAGCCTGGCAAATCCAGATCAAACGAGGATGTTGAAATCAGGAACGCAAAAAAAAGGCCGATAGTAACTTTCATCAAGTTTACTATCGGCTATTTTTACTAGTTACTTTGCTGCTTTAGCAATTCTACCAGTGGCCACGCTGTGGTCACCATTTCGAAATCCTTGAGCATTGGAATCCGAATCCATCTGTAAGCCAGATGTTGTGTAAGTTTAAGCTTCTTGGAGATGCACTCTACAAAATAAGCACTGACCTCCACCTTGCCAAAATCATACTCATGACTAGTCGTTCCAAGGCGATCTCCTACGACTACGTCGAGGTTGAAGCGTTTTGCGAGATGATCCTTCAGACCCTCTTCAGGAGATGCATCTACGGAAACCGCCCCACCGGGGAATTCCCATTGACCGGGCAACTTGCCCTTTTCATCTCTTTTGGCTACTACAAAACGACCTTCGTCCCGGATTACCGCGACTACTACTTTAAATGTGGGTTTTTCACACATGAATCAACGCCTTTGTCAGTACATGTTGGATTAGAGGCACTGATTTTACATGCAATTTTGGAATAAAGCAACCCGGTCCCGGGAAGGGGGTGTCCCGGGGTGTAGTGGCTCTGTTTCTGGACGTTGTGTAGAGTTGTGAATCAGGATATCTTGCTGATCCAGGGAGAATAAAATGAAGATTTCAAGAAACGAGCTGTGTCCATGTGGTTCCTCTTTAAAGTATAAAAGCTGCTGTTCAAGCGGGATAACAATTAGAGCGTCTGACGATGACTTGCAAGTACGTGTCGAAGCATTTGATCAGTTGGTGGCTGTTTTACTGGCGAAAGCAGGGGAAGAGAGAATGCAGGGCTTTTATGAAATGGGGCTGGGTCAGTTTCGAATTGCGACAGAACTTAATGAAGATCAGTTCCACCAGTACCTGGAAAGTGATTTCGGTTATCAGCAGTTTATGGAGTGGTACCTCTTTACGATGCCATTTGATGAAAGTCCCTCGTTGTTTGAATACCTGGGCTCTGAGATCCTGGATGAGGGTTTAATTGAAGGTTCAGAAATTGTTCAGCAAGAAATATTGCCTTCTTTGCTGGAGTCCCGATTTTCGCTGCTGGAAGTTCAGGATCTGACAGAAGGTCATTTTGTACTGCGTGATGCTTTGTGTACAAAGTGGCACTTTGTTCGCGCTTTGTCTGAACTGCCTCTTGAGAAAGGTGATCTCGTGACGGGCAGGATTTTGAATACGGAGGCGGGAAAAGTTCTTTTGTCGGCTTATATGGTGTATAGGGACAGAGAAGATTCAGTGTCACTTGTTTCTGAATGGTCGAGGTTTGAGTCGAGTATGAAGTTAGCCGAAAATGATTCAGGCGAATCCTGGGAATTCAGCGATTTTTTAAAGGAAAATCAGGTGGAAGTATACCGAATTCTTGCATCTCACGCGCTCAGGCCTCTCAAGAATACTCAAGAGTAGATTTTGAAGGATTGTCATTAATCTTGTGAGTGACTTCATCATTAGCTATACTCGCCGTCTTTGAGCAAGAATGAGGAATGTTCGATTATGAGTACTACAAGCACTGAAGTTTCAAAAAACCACTCTGTGGAAGAAATGTTGAAGTTGATTGTCTTGATCCTTCTTGGTTTCTCGATTGCGTTTTTCTATTTGAACGTTCAGCAGATTCAGTGGGACGTGGGTTACGGCCTGCGAGAAGTTGATACAAGAGACATTCATAAATGGGGTATGAATTCGTTCAAATTCAGGGAAGAGTCGGAACCATTTACAGGAGTCGGTATTCGTTGGTTGAGTGGGCCCGGTTCTGCCAAAGTTGAGGAAAAGATTTTCCAGCACGGTATGCTGCATACCAAGAAGATTTACGACCCAAAAAGTTCCACGATGCTTTTCGAGATTCAGTTTGAAAATGAGAAAGTGACGCATGTGTCGGTTTATGACAAGTCGGGTCAGCTTTTAGCTCAAGGTACCGAAAGCTTTGTTAAAAATGCGATTCAGAAAGCTAATCTGCAGTCATTTTACAGAGCAGACCCAAACTAGACGGTCTGCTGAAAACCACCTACAGAATCTCTAAACTGGCCTGCAGCGCCCCACTGTTCTTGATTTCCTGGATAATGGCAATCAATTGGCTTGTGTTGATTCCCATCAAGTTCAGCGTGTTTACCAGATCCTGTACAGTGCTTGCCTGATCCATATTCACGACTCTTTCGGGTGTGCCTGTTCTGTTCAGAGGGTTCCCTACCTGAATCATCATTGTCCCGTGGGCAATTGCCAGAGGAGCAATTTTCACGTTTCCTCCTAAAACAACGGTCCCGGTTCTCTCGTTGATGATGACTCTGGCCTTTTGATCAACCATGACTTCCATCCCCCCTAAAAGTGACACATACTCTACCGGGTTACTTTGAAAGCTGTAAGGGATTTTCACCTTAATTTTCGCGCTGTTCATGGCAATGGCTGTACCTACCCCATAGTTCTGGTTGATGGAGTCTGCAATTCGATTGGCGGTGGTGAAGTCCGGATTCTGTAAAAGGTAGAAGAGTGTGTCTCCATTGGTAAACTGCATGGGAAGTTCTCGTTCCACAATGCCTCCACCCGGAATCTTGGCTACAGATTTGTGATTTTCCTGTCCCGGGCCGGGATCTTTACCCCCAATACTCAGGGCACCCTGAGCTACTGCGTAGACCAGTCCATCAGCACCTTTGAGAGGAGTTTGGACCAAAATTCCTCCCTGAAGACTGGAAGCGTCACCCATAGTGGAAACAGTCACATCGATTGTGTCTCCGGGAGTTGTGAAAGCAGGATACTCAGCTGTAATAATTACTGCAGCGGCATTCTTGGTATCAAGCTTTCCTTCTTGTACCTGCATTCCCAGGTTCTTCATGGTATTCATCACCATGTCTCTGGTCATTGTGGTTTTGTCCCCCGTGCCCTTGAGTCCAATGACGAGCCCGGTTCCAATCAACTGGTTTTTTCTGACTCCCTGCAGTCTGGCAATGTCTTTCAGTCGAGCTACAGTTTGGGCACTGGTAACTGCCAGAGTGGAGAGCAGGAGTAATAGTAAGCTTATAGTTTTAGTCATCAGGATCTCCTAAAACAAGACGTGCATGATTTTTTGAAAGAAGCCTGGTTCTCTGACTCCGTCAAAGGCTCCCTTTCCATCAAAGGTGATTTGTGCGTCAGCGATTTTGCTCGATTCAATCATATTATTCTTAATGTCATGAGGACGTATGTAGCCAGACAGCTGCACTGTCTGCTTTTCCTTGTTTACTAAAACAGTTTTGTTGCCCTCTACGTAAAGGTTTCCATTGGAGAGGACTTTTTTAACCATGACAGTGAGTGAAGACTCCAGGTCAGACTGACTCGAAATCTTACCTTCTCCCTCCATTTCACTTTCATGGTTCTGGTTGGAGAATGTGTTAGCCAGAGTATTGGTGATTTTGTTGATTGGTTTTGAATTGGCCAATGACAACAAGTCTCTCAGGCGGCCCCACATGTCGCTGGTAACAGTTGTGTTGTCATCCACCTGCGACTTGAAGTTTTGATTTGATTTTGTGGTTTCCTTGATGGATATCTGGATGATGTCACCGGGCCCGATTCGGGGATTGAAGGAGGTTGCCATATTCTGTGAATGGCGGCCCCACATAGAAGTGGCATCTACAATGTTGAGCAGCAGTAAAAGTAGAATCAGCTTGCTGAATTTCGAGTTGCTCATGGTTGTCATCCTTTGTTTGTTTTTGTTGATTTATGTATCGGTGAGATTGGTTCATAAATTAAGTGCCCGAGTAAATATTTATGATTTTTGAGCAGTAGTTTGGTTTTCCTGTGGTCAAATCAGAATAAAATTTGAAATGCATCTCAAAAATCGATAGCTTCCTTGTCGAAAGAATGTGAAAACTTGGGATTGCTTCGAAGAGTGGGCTGTGATAAGTTATCTGCCTGCTTTTCAAGCAGACCCTAACATGGCGGCCGTAGATCAGTTGGTAGATCGCTAGATTGTGGTTCTAGTTGTCGCGGGTTCGAGCCCCGTCGGTCGCCCTGCAATGTAATGGACTCGTGGTGTAATGGATAGCACTGCGGACTTCGGATCCGTAAGTTGGGGTTCGAATCCCTACGGGTCCATTGCATTTATGAGGTTTGTTATGACAAAGCGATACGTACTTATCGCAGGCTTTTTTCTGTGCCTGAATTTTCTCTTCACCACCAATTCTTTGGCAACTACTGCCCAGATTCACAACACTGCAGGGCTCGCTTATTTCTATCAAGGGAAGTACGCTCAGGCATTTGAAGAATTCCTGGCAGCCGTGAAGAAAGACCCGAATAACATTGTGGCTCACTTCAATCTTGGAAGAATATTTGAGAGACAGGGTAAGTATCGAGATGCGTTTGTACAGTACCAGCGAACTTTATCTTTGGACCCTGCCCATGATCAGGCTCGACAAGGTTACAAAAGGTTGATTCGTTTCAAGGCCAAGCCTAAGTTGCGCATACAGTCTGAGGATGAAATCCTCGAGGAGAAAATTATAAAAAATGACATTCGCTCAGAGGCTGCTAAAGAAGAACTTTTGGCGAAACGTATATTGAGAATTGAGGAGCATTTCTCCAGGAAAAGTTATGAGGCTGCTTTTGAAGTGGTGCGAAGAACTCTTGAAGTATTTCCGAATGAGGGTGATTTGTACTTCTACCTGGGGCGCTACTACTTTGTTATGGAGCAGTACAAGCGAGCTTCTGAGGAATTGAATCGGGCTTTGCGCCTCGGTGTTAAAGAGGAAGATGTTACTCAATATCTGCTTGCGCTTGCGTATGAGAACCTGGGAGACTTTGGCAGAGCTGAAAGAGCCTTGCGAAGAGCTACAAGTCTTGCTCCATCAAACAGTGTCTACTATGAGAGGTTGGGTATTATTCTGGTCAAGCAGGGTAAAGATGCTACGGCTTATCAGAAATTCCGTGAAGGGGTCAAGGTGAATCCCGCCAGTGTCGAGACCCGCGTAAAACTCAACAAATTGTCCAAAGAATTGAGCTTGCAGACCTTCCACAACGGGAAACTGGCTTTTGAGCGAAGAGAATATGAGCAGGCCAATGAGCTTTTGACGCAAGCCCGGGACTACGGGCAGTTGAGTAGCGAAGAGTTGGAAGAGACCAAGATGTTACTGCGTATTACGGATTACTGGCTTTCCAAGGCGCGCAGAATTGAGAGGGTAAGGGAAGTTCAGCGAAAGCGAACCCAAAATATCAAGCATCAGGAAAGAGTTAGCTTTGCTGAAGCCGTAGAGCACCCCGAGATTTATCTGGGAAGATACATTTCCTGGAGTGGAAAAGTGCTTCATGTGAAAGAGAAGTTGAATCATTATGAAGTTCTGGTGGACCTGAATCAGGATAATGAATTTCAGGAAGACCTGGAGATGCGAACCTGGGTGAAGTTGCACATAGATGGAAAGCGCCCTGATGACAAGCGCTTGAGCTATCTGGGGACGGTTGAATTTGAAGGAAAGTACAAAGATTGGGAGTTCTTGAAGAACCCCTGGAACAAAGAAGTATCCATTCGAAAGCAACCGGTTGTTTATTTGACTGAGGGCAAATTCAGAAACGAAAATTTTGCCTCGGGCTTTCTCAGGGTATTCCCGGAAATTGATTACAAAAATTGATTAAATTCGTCAGCTTTTGTTTAGTCAAGTTTTGAGATTCTAAAAAAGTGGTGTGAGTGCTTTCGGGCTCTTGACTTTTGCGCAGATATTGTTACACTCCCTCTCTGCTTTTGCGAAAGTGGTGGAATTGGTAGACACGCTAGATTTAGGATCTAGTGCCTTCGGGCGTGAGAGTTCAAGTCTCTCCTTTCGCATCTTCATTTTTTCAAACGTCGACACTGAAAGAGGGTGGTTAATCCATGTCAACTCAAACCAATCACACGGTAGCCCGCGAAGATCTTGGTGATGCCAAGGTAAAACTCCACGTAGAAGTTCCTAAAGATGTAGTTCAATCTGCAGCGAAATCTGTGAAGAAGCAGATTATGAAGCATATCAAAATCCCCGGATTTCGAAGGGACAAGACTCCACTTCCACTGGTGAAGCAGTACGTGGGGCAGGATCGGTTCAATGAGTATGTTCAGAGGGAATTGCTTCCCAAGGTTTATTACGAAGCCCTTGAGCAAGAAAAAATCAGCCCTATTTCAGAGGTTAGTTACGAAAATATTCAAGTGAAAAAGGACGAGTTCGCCTTTGATGCAAACTTCTCCGTAGCGCCGGATTTCAAACTTGGAGATTACAAGAGCTTGAAGTTGAAGCCGGTTGAACCTGAGGCAGTAGAAGACAGCGCCATCGATGAGTTCTTGTCAGAAATGGCTGAGAGATCTGCTGAAATGCAAGATGCAGCCAAGGACGCGGTAACCGAAGAAGGTCACCATGTTTCGGCTCTGGTCAAAGGGAAAATCGATGGGGAAGATGTTAAGGCCCTGAGACACTACAATGTTGGTCTGACTCTTGGAAAAGAACAATTGTATCCGGACTTTGACAAGAACCTTGTTGGAAAGAAGAAGCTTGATCGTGTGACTTTCGAGTACAGTTTTGACAAGGACTTCGAAAACAAGGCTCTGGCTGGAAAAACAGCGGAGATAGAAGTCAAAATTCTGGGCCACAAGTTGGTTGAGGTTCCTGCAATCGATGATGCTTTTGCTGCTAAAGTGGGCGGGTTCGATGATGTGCAAACATTGAAGGATCAGGTCAGGGTTGAGCTTGAGCGACGCAAGAAGGAAGAAGCAACGACTGCATTTCGAAAAGAAATCCAGGATGCATTGCACGGAGTCATCGAGTGTGAGATTCCTCAGAGTCTTGTGGAAGAATTGACCGAGGCAAAACTCCATGATCTTAAGCACGATCTTCAGCAGCAGGGCAAGACTCTCGAAGATCACCTTGAAGGTCTGGGAAAGAGTGAAGAAGAATATAAGGAAGAGTTGAATCAGGACTCAAGTCGAGAATTGAAGCTCAGCTTTGGATTAACGGAAATCGCTCGCAAGGAAGAACTTAAGGTCGAAGATCTGGAAATTCTGCAAAGAATCGACATGACAGCTCGTGCGTTGCAAAAGCGATTTGACGAGATTCTTGAGTATGTTGAATCTTTGGGAAGAAGAGTTCTCATCAGAAGTGAAATCATGCAGGAAAAAGCCTTGGGTTATCTCGAGAATCTCTATTCACCTGAAGAGGAATCTGCCGATAGTTCTGAAGAAGCTAGCGCTTAAAACGAACTCATACTTTTCAATGGGGCGGGAATGCGTCATCATTGAAAAGGCTGATACTGTACTTGGTGAAAGGAGTGGGCTATGCCTTTGGTGCCCATGGTAGTGGAATCCTCAAGCAGGGGAGAACGCTCATACGACTTATATTCCAGACTCCTGAAGGATCGCATCGTATTTCTGGGAAGTCAGGTTTATGATGAAGTCGCAAATATTATCATCGCACAATTGCTCTTTCTGGAAGCGGAAGACTGTGATAAAGACATCCAATTCTATATCAATTCTCCAGGTGGCTCGGTAACAGCTGGGCTGGCGATTGTTGACACCATGCAGTACGTGAAGCCTAACGTGGCCACCATTTGTATTGGGCAGGCCGCGAGTATGGGTGCCATGATTCTGGCGGCTGGTGAAAAAGGTAAGCGTTATGCACTTCCAAATTCTACGGTAATGATTCATCAGCCCCTCGGGGGAGCAGCCGGACAGGCGACTGACATTGAGATTCGTGCCAACGAGATTTTGCGAATCAAGCAGCAGATGAATGAAATGATGTCCCGTTTTACCGGTCGACCAATCGATCAGGTTACAGAAGACAGTGACCGCGACAACTATATGACCGCGAGAGAAGCACTGGATTACGGCATCATCGACAGAATTATGGAACGAAACGAAAATTAATTCGTAGAGATTTGTAGATCTGGTTTGAAGCGCCCAATTTACAGATCTCAGGGAAGGTAGTATGAGCATATTTAATTCCAAAGGAAACGAAAATTATCGATGTTCCTTTTGTGGAAAGAGTCAGGACCAGGTCAAGAAGCTGATCGCAGGTCCTGATGTTTACATTTGTGATGCGTGCATTGAATTGTGCAACGAAATTATTGTAGAGGAGCTTGAGGAAGAAAAAGCCTCCGGCCGTGAGGAAATGTTGAAGCCCTCGGAGATATACGAGGAACTTAACAATTATCTTGTGGGACAGCATAGTTCCAAAAAAACCATTTCTGTGGCGGTCTACAATCACTTTAAGCGAGTTAACGCCAAATTGGCAGAAGATGTTGAGCTGCAAAAGTCCAACATTCTTCTTCTTGGTCCAACTGGTTGCGGAAAGACCCTTTTAGCCAAGACTTTGGCAAAGATTTTAGATGTTCCTTTCAGCATTGCTGATGCCACTTCTTTAACGGAAGCTGGCTACGTAGGAGAGGATGTCGAGTCGATTTTGTTGAAACTTATTCATGATGCTGATTTCAATATTCAAAAAGCAGAGAAAGGCATTGTTTATATCGATGAAATCGATAAGATCGCTCGCAAGGGAGAGAATACCTCCATTACTCGAGACGTTTCGGGGGAAGGTGTTCAGCAGTCCTTGCTAAAAATCCTTGAAGGAACTGTTGCAAATATTCCGCCCAAAGGTGGAAGAAAGCATCCTCATCAAGAGCTTATTCAAATTGATACATCAAATATCCTTTTCATCTGTGGGGGTGCCTTTGATGGCCTGGACAAGGTGATTGAGGAGCGCGTCAACAGTACCAATGTTGGATTTGGTGCAAAAATTACTTCTCGACAGAGCTTTGAGACCAGAAATATCTTTTCAGAAGTGACGACAGAGGATCTGATCAAATTTGGAATTATTCCCGAGTTCATTGGGCGACTTCCGGTTGTATGTACTCTTGAGCCGCTTTCAATTGATACCCTGGTGTCCATCCTTGTGGAGCCAAAGAACGCTTTGGTCAAGCAGTATCAAAAGCTTTTTGAATTGGAAGGGGCGAATCTTGAGTTTACTCAGGAGGCACTGACTTTGATTGCTCAAAAAGCTTATGCGGAGAAGACCGGGGCGCGAGCTCTGAGGTCTGTGATGGAAAGACTGATGCTCGACATCATGTTTGAACTGCCCAATCTCGTGGAAAAGAAGAAAGACTTCCTGATTACCGAGGATTTGGTGGCTGGTGTTGAGAAAATCGCAGATTACGTAGATCTGAAGAAAATAGCTTAAAGTTAATATCTTAAGTACAGGAGCGAGAATACTGGTTCAGTATTCTCGCTCTTTTTTTCTCTGAATGTTTTGGTCGAATTCCACTTGAAGTACTTTGGGGTCACCCCGACCAAAATTCAAGCCCCTGAATCAGTAGGCATTCAGGTGGGCCGGATGAATCAAGACTGAGTTCGCAACAAGGCATCTTCAATGTAATTTGAGACTTTGGGGAGCTTTGAATTTTCGTGCATGCTCCCTTGGTTTGTAATATACTTCGGGCCTCTGAAAAACTAGGGAGCGAAGCATTATGGGTAGAAAGAAGAACAAGACGAACTCCACTCCATCATCCAGCTTGAATCACGCCGGGTCTGATCTTCAAAGAGAAAATATTGAGCTTCTGACAAATTTGCCGAAGATGCTCGTTATCCTGAGTGTTGCCGCAATCTTGTTTCTCATGCCTTTGTGGATCGATATCGAACTCAAGCATGTTTTTAATACAGCTAAGGAAATCCTATTTGGGCGGTTGTTAATGCTGGGCCTGTTGGGCTGGGTTCTTTATATCGCACTTAAGGGGAAGTTGCTCATTCCCAAGGCAAGAGCGTTTTATTTCTACTTCGCCACAATGGTTTTCATGATACTGAGCATCAGTTGGTCCATTTCACCGGACTTGAGTATTCGGGAGATTTCACCACAGTTGGGTTGTTTTGTTCTATTCACTATGATTGTGACGACCATTCGATCGGAAAAGGTGGTTCAGTGGTTGATTACTGTATCCATTTGGTCAGCCTTGCTGGTGACACTGTACGGACTTGCCCAGTATTACGATTTTGATGATAAGTACTTTCAAATTCAGGGGCGTACGATGGTTATGGATACTTTCGTGGGCAAGATTGTTGTTCCACGGGGTGAGTCGGCCATGTCACAGATTCTGCCAATTGCGAGTGCCAGTTTCTATCAGGGTATTTTGCTGCCCCAAAAACCCGAAGAGCACTTCAAGATCTATGCATTTATGGGTCACAGAAACTACTTTTCTGGTTACTTGGTGTTGATATTGCCATTGATCATCATACGTTTGATGCTCAAACTCAATAGTCTCATTTTTGAGGATTTCAAGAAGAAGGTGTCCAACGTCAAGATCAGTTGGGATATAGTCAGCAGTATCTTTTACAGCGTGTGTCTGGTCTACATGGCGAGGTCGATCTTGCTCACTCAAACCCGGGGGGCTCTCCTTGGGATGGTCGTGAGTCTCTGTTTCATGGTTTTATGTTCCATGTTGCTTTCAAATCGTGACAAAGCCAGGTTCGTCGTGACCAGCGTTTTTGGAGGTGTGGGTTTAGTCTCTCTCATATTAGGATTAATGTTTGTTACGGGATACAAAGGGCTCTTTGCTATCGCGGTAGCTGCCTCAGTATTTTGTTTTCTCGCGTTTATAGGTTTCTTCCGTCACCTAGTCCATCCTTTGGTTCTGGCCGGTATATTCATTGTTCTGGTTTTTGGATGTTGGTCAGTTATTTTTGCACCGGCGGAGAGCGACACTATTCGGTCTCGAAGAAGCACTGTAGAAAGGATTGTACAGACCTCTGACTGGAAAGGTAGTGCTCATCAAAGAACCTTGATCTACTCAACCACTCTTCGAATTATCACAGACGACTTTCCGACTTTGCTGTTTGGAAAAGGTATCGGAACTTTCGGTATCCACTACATGATTTATCAAGTTCGATTGTTTCTGGATACAGAAGTGTCTGGGAAGTTTCTCTGGGATACCAACAAGTCGATTTATGCTCACAATGAATACATACACTGGTGGTCGGAGATTGGGCTTTTTGGTTTGTCGTTGATGTTCCTGTTCTGGTATTTCTATGTGAAGAGAATACTCGCGGGAATGAACCGGATTCATTACGAGAGCTTTAAGGAAGATCCACTCAAGCTTCTAACAATTATCGCCTTGCTGGCTGGCACAATCGGGACCCTGACTCACTGTATTGTAACCTTTGACCTTCACTTGATGTACTCTATGGTTACGTTTTACTCATGGGCTGCATTTGCACTTGTGATGGTTGGAGTTCAGCTGAAAGAAGTTCACTTGCCAATGCCCTCCAAGGTGGGGTTGGTCGTGCTTGGTGGAATTGTAGCTGGCTATGTGACAATGCGCCTGGCAGATGTTTACGAACGAGACAAGCAGTGGAGATTGGCTTTCTACGAATTTTCCCGAAAGAACTGGAATCGTTCTTTTGAGTTGTATCAAGAAGCTTTGACCCATGACTCTACTTTGGGAGAGTTGCTGTTCGACTTTGGTCGGGTTCTCATGGATTCCAACAATAATCCAAGAATCAAGAAAGCGGATATCGACAAATACAATGTTCGAACCATCAAGAGAAACCTGAATACACATAGAATGTTTGAGCGCCCACACACAGTGGACGACCCATCAAAGTTGCCTGCCAACAAGGAATTGGATGACAGCAACCTGACTAACAATTTTATTGCAGTTTCCTCGTTTCTGGAGGCTACCCATAACTTCACCGATCCAGCGAACTTTCACAATATAGCTCTGTGTTTCTATAAGGAATCGCAAAACCCCCAGTGGAGTAACGAGCAAAGACAAGTCCTGGCCAAGAAGTCTGAAGACTACTATCGTAGAGCAATTGATTTGAACCCGATTTATGCTCAGTCACTTTCCAACCTTGGTTATCTGAAAGCTCTTCGCCAGGAATATGATGAAGCTTTTGAAATGTTAACCAGAGCGGAGAATCTAAAGGATGGAAAGACTCCGACAACTTATCTTGGTTTGGCGGTAATTTACGAGAATCGTAAAGAGTTTATTAAAGCTTTGGATATGTTCCTCATGCTGTTGAGCCGTAACCCTGGAAATTTGGACACTCTGGTTCGAGTTGGAGCAGTCTCCCATCGAATTCGCTCTGAGTTGGGCAAAGAACTGGTGCTCAAGCAACTCAATACCATGTATGAAGAGTTTCAGGCTTTCGAAAAACGCTATGGTCTGGAGTTTGAGGAAGGGGAGTTGCAAGGTTACATCGCCCTTTTGATTGAGCGTTTCAAAGTTAGAAAAGACAACGCACATTTCTTGCAGCATGTGAAAAAGCAGCATAATGTGACAGAGTCTGAGTACTACAAAGATATTCTCAAGGGCAAGAAAGTCAGCGTGGATGAATTTATTCAGACCATGGGTCTTTGGGCAGAGGACTACTTCTTTGATGCTGCTTCAAAGAGCACGAACAAGCAGCAGGCGGCCCAATTGTCCAGGCAAGGGCTGCAATTCAAGATACCTCGATTGCAGGAATTGGTCAGAAACAATCCGCAAGACCAGGAGAGCTTTATGGAGCTGGCTTTCTCCTTCGTCAGGTTTGGAACTTTGCCAACCAACATTGCCAACAAGGAAAACTATTTGCAGCAGGGAATCGTAGCCCTCAAGCGACTCATTCAGCAGAATCCCAATAATGTTGAGGTGAGAATCAAGCTTGCACAGGCTTATCAGGAAGTGAACGACATGGCCCTTCTCAAACAGGCTTATCAGAATGTTTTGAAAATCATGTCTCCTACAGATCCACGGCGGGGTATGATTCAAAGAAAGCTTTTGATGTTGCGATAGGTGGGCTGGAAGTTTAGGTAAGTGCTGTCTGCAATTTCCTTTTGTTTCAGCACTCGCCAGTTTTTTGGTCAAATTGAGCCCAAAGGTTTTGCTTGTCCAAGTGACTCGATAAAGGCTCAGTGCCTTACTAAGTTCTGTCTTTAATGCTCAAAGCATTGTTAATCTGTCTCTACAGAGTAGGGAGCGTGCTTTGACAGAAACAAGCGGTTTTCAGTGCCACTTATCCTGATTCATTAGCAAGTTGTTTGAGATTCTAAAGATCTATTTTTTGAAATTCAGGGCGGTGTCTACGAAGGCTTCCACTCCTGGAATCGGAGTAGTTGGCAGTATCCCGTGGCCCAGGTTTAGAATGTGATTGGATCGATGCTTTGTAGCTTCCAATATCTCCAGAGTCTTTTCACGAACTTGCTCGGGTGGTGCGAATAATTGGGCAGGATCAAGATTTCCCTGGATGGCAATTTCCTCGGGAATCATTTTTAGGTAATCTCGAATATGAAGTCTCCAGTCCACGCTGATCACATCGGGTTTACACTCCACCATGGCTGGAATCAAGTGAGAGCCGCCATTGATGTAAAGGGTAATAGGTAAATTGTGCTCCCGTGCACGGTCGATGATGCGTTTTGTATAGGGTGCTGCAAACTCTCGATAATCTTCCAGGCTTAGTTGCCCGGCCCAGGTGTCAAAGATCTGGACTAAATCAGCTCCTGCCTTTTGCTGGGCCAGAACATAATCTGCAACAAGATCAGCGAGACCTTCCAAAATCTCTTTGAGTGTATCCGGGGAGTGATAGCTCCAGCTTTTAATACTCTCGAAATTCTTGCTGGTTTTGCCCTCGATTGCGTACGAAGCCAAAGTAAAGGGAGCTCCTGTAAATCCGAGCAGTGCTTTCCCCTTACCCTTGAGTTCTTGCTTCAGAAGTCTGAGGGTTTCAAAGATATGAGGGATGTTTGTTTCGACAGGGGGAATCTCCAGTGCTCGGTAGTCTTCGATGGAGCGAATCGGTTTTGCAAACACTGGACCCGGGTTGAAGTCGAGCTCCATTCCCATGGCCTCCAGTGGTACCAGAATATCCGAGAAGCAGATCACTCCATCCATGTCATAGCGGCGAAGAGGTTGCAAACTTACGTCAACGGCAGCGTCTGGTGTTTTACAGAGCTCCAAAAAAGTATATCTCTCTTTGTACTCACGATATTCAGGCAGGTGACGGCCTGCCTGGCGCATCATCCAAACAGGAGAACGCTCCGCTTTGTTTGCTACTGCATCTAGAATCAAATTTTTCTCGCTCATGTTTTTCTCTCTATCCACTGGTTTCGGGGCTGTGAGTTTATCGAAATGTCAGGGCAGTGGCCAAGTCTTTTTCAAGGGTTCTATATCTCGGGCATTGAATTTCTATCATGGTATGCCTTGATTGCATTCGGGTCATCGAAATTTTCGATTGAAGCATTTTAAGCAAAGTTATAAAATTCCTGCATAACCTATCTATACTATGATAGGGATTCATCCTCTCGAGCGGTTCAGATTCAACGAAGCTGGGAGGAGGAAGGTTGAATTAGCATGAGTAAGCAAAAAAGAGCTTTAACTACAGGTGAAGTTGCACAGTTTGTTGGTGTGAACTTTCAGACAGTTTTGCGATGGATTCAAAAAGGGCACCTCAAGGCTCACAAGCTACCCGGCCGGGGGGATCATCGAGTCACAATTCCGGACTTTTTGAAATTCCTGACTGAGTTCGATTTGCCTATTCCTGAAGAATTCCAGGAGGGTTCGAACTATGTGCTGGTGGTGGAGGATGAGCCACTGATTAGTAAGATTATCAAGATGGCTCTTGAAGATGCAGGTTATCAGGTAGTCACGGCGGCTAATGGCTTCGAAGCCGGGGCCTTGCTGGCAACTTACAAACCCAAGGCGATTACTCTGGATCTGAAGATGCCTGGTTTGGATGGATTAGGTGTTTTAAACTTCATTCGTTCCAATGATAAGTTTGATTCAATGAAAGTGTTGATTGTTTCCTCTCACCTGGAAGAAGATGAAGAGGTCTATTATCAACAAGGGGCCAATGGCATCCTGCACAAGCCTTTTCAAAATGACGAGCTCATCCAAAAGGTAGAAGAGTTGATCAACAGTTGATCTCCAGCTGTGAGTAATTCTCCCTTAAAAATTCGATTTTTTGCTCCCGCCAGCTATAGCTCCAACCTATCTTCTCCGTGGCTGGAATCTTTGCAAGATGTCCAGTGCGAAGACTATTCTTTAAGACAAAATGTAGATGGCTTTAGTGGTTCATCGATGGAGCGTGTCCACGAGCTTAAACATTGCCTGATGAATGAAGGGTTCTACATGGCTCAAAGAGGAGGGTGGGGTTGTCTTCAGCTAATGCAACACTACTCCACTTCGTGTGAATGGTCTTCCATAGGAAGTGGCAAGGTCCAGTTTTGCGGATTTTCGGACCTTACTGCACTTTTGAACTTCCTTTCGCAAAAGGGTCTGGCAAGCTGTTTTCATGGGCCAATGTTTGACTGGCCTAAAACGTCTCAGAATCTTCATTATCTAAGGGAGTCTTTTGAGTCTCTGTGCATCAGGCGGGAGGACTATTGCACTCGTATTGAGGGGGAAGTGGTCAATGGAGATCTGGTCCAAGGGCCATTGATAGGGGGAAACCTATCAGTTTTGCTGGCAACTTTCGGGACTCCCTTTGAGCCAGATTTTAAGGGTAAGGTTCTTTTTCTTGAAGAGATCAGCGAGCCGAGTTATCGAGTAGATCGGATGTTGACTCAATTGAGTTTGAAAAGAGACTTCAAGGATCTTCACGGAATCTTGTTCGGAGCTTTCACAGACTGTAGCGTTTCTCCTGTGGATTCCATGGATCTTCCAGTAGGGAAGTTGATCGAGCGATTCGTATCCCGGCTTGAAGTCCCTTGTATCAATGGTGTTCCGACAGGGCATCTTAATGACTTTTTGGTGCTTCCACTTGAAACTGATTCATCGTGGACCCAAACTTCAGACGGGATAGAAGTACGTCTGGCGGCTAAAGGGAAGCAGGAGTCATCTTAATGAATACAAAGCAGATCATAGACGGCTTTGCCAGTCAAAATAGAAGAGCACTTGCCAAGGCTATTACTCTGGCTGAGAGCTCCCGAGCGGAGGATCAAAAAGACCTTGCAGAGTTGTTAAGCAGTTTGGAGGCAAAGCGCTCAGGCAAATCGTCTGTACGTATCGGTGTCAGCGGTTCACCGGGAGCAGGAAAAAGTACTTTGCTGGAGACTCTCGGTGGCGTGTTGATTGAACAGGGTAAAAAAGTTTGTGTTTTGGCGGTAGATCCCAGTTCAAGTAAAACAGGAGGGTCGATCCTGGGTGACAAGACTCGTATGTCGACTCTATCTTCAGACCCCAGAGCTTTTGTTCGCCCTTCTCCGTCTATTGGTCATCATGGTGGAGTAGCACCCGGAACAAGAGAAGTGATTCTTTTGTGTGAAGCGTTTGGCTTTGATGTTTTGTTTGTAGAAACTGTTGGAGTAGGACAAAGTGAGATTGAAGTCATGGAAATGGTGGATCTCTTCTTGTTGCTTTTGCTCCCACACGCTGGCGATGATTTACAGGGTATCAAGAAGGGGGTCATGGAAGTTGCGGATTTAATATTCGTGAATAAGGCTGACCTGGAACCAGAGCAAAGCACGGTACTCAGGTCTCAGCTAGAGAATGCCCTGCATTTCTTTCGCCCGAAGCACAAGTTCTGGAAAGTTCCTGTTTTGACCGGCAGTGCCTTGCATGAGACTTCAATGTTGGAGATTTTGAAAGAAATCGATAAGTTTATTGAAGTTCTTGAAAAGAATGGATCACTCCAGGGGCTTCGAAAGAGGCAGCTTAAGGACTGGTTCATAGCTCGACTTAAAAGAAGGGTGTGGCAAGATTTTCTTGAGAAAAACGATTCTGATATCAGTGAACTTCAGGAGAAGATAGAGAGGGGCGAGTTGTCTGTGCTTCAAGCGCTCTCATCTTTTGAGTCCCCTTAATTTGAAAGTGTGTCAGACGCTTGTCAGCGTTGTTCTGGAAGAGCGTCCAGGAGTTGGCGAGTCTTCTCTCTCTCATCAAGGCTTGCGGAGTTCTGAATTTTCTTGAGAAGCTCCCTGCGATTGTACTCCCCAAGTTGGGTCCCGTTTCCACTATGTTCTTGAGAAAAAGGTTCGACAGAAGTGAAAGAGTTGTGGCCTTGGGGTGGAGGGTGGTTAGCTTTTTCGAATTCCCACTCAGTAAATTTGGCTTCAAAAGGAAGTCCTCTTTCAATCTCAGCTTCGCTTGTCTTTGACTTGAAAAAATCATAGATCTGATCACTGAGCATTGAAGCGGCAATTCCTCCCCCGATTGCGATGATTCCTCCGGAGCCCAAAGCGACAAAAGCGGCACTGCTTACAAGGGAAGATAGACCGATTTTCATCCAGTCCACATTTTTTAGATTCCCCTGAGCCCACTCAAAACCCACGGCGGCACCAAGAAACCCCGGGACTGTCTTCAAGATAGGTCCCACACCTGGAGGCAGAAAATGACCTGCAATAGTCAGAGCCGTTGAGCCAACAAAAATACCGGCAGTGGTTTTGAAGAAATCAGAGTCCTGGAGGAAGTCGAGAGCTTTTTCAGGTCTTACCTGGCCAGTCTCCGAGTAATCTTTAAGAAGGCTCGTTCCTACCCCTATCCCGGCCACTGTAAGTGCGTAAGCAAATATGTTCTTACCGAGGTTTTTTGGATTAAGCTTCAAGGTGCGGCCCTGCTGAGCGAGGGTATGCCTTTCCGTAAGATATTGGGGGACCTGTGTATTGAGAACGAAGCCAATATTATAGGCCTGCGAGCGATTCAATGTGTAGCTCATCCGCAGAGCAGACTCCCGAACAGCTTTTCGATGAAGAGACAGTTTCTGTAACTCCTGTTTTTGAATGTTTTCTTCGAGTAGAATCCTTTGCTGGTAGGCGGATAATTTGCTTGAACCCAAATTGCCAGCTCCAGAATTCAACCCTGGGTTGGCATAGCAAATTGTATAGCCAAGCAAGACCAGAAAGACTTTAATCAGTATTTGAAGAAACAACTGCATCATCAACCTTGGAGCACAGAACTATGCCGTGTTCCTTTCAAGAGTTACCAGAAACTACGGAAAGGGAGTGCTTTTGTTCCATGAGAGCTGTATTATTGCGGCCAATTACGGACTTTTTTACCCTGTGAAGGGTGTTTTTGATCGAAAGTTGAAAATTTACGGAGATTGATAGTGAAGAAGTTGATACTTGCCAGTCCTAGAGGATTTTGCGCTGGAGTCACCCGAGCGATTGAAATTGTAGAGAAAGCGTTGGAGGTTTACGGCCCCCCGATCTACGTGAAGCATGAGATAGTTCACAACCATTTCGTGGTGGAGAACTTGCGCAAAAAAGGTGCGATCTTCGTCGAAGAACTGGAAGATGTTCCAGAAGGTGCTCAGGTTATTTTCAGTGCACACGGCGTTCCTCCCAAGACCTTTGATGATGCCAGGGTGAGAAGTCTTCAAGTGACGGACGCGACCTGTCCTTTGGTAACCAAGGTTCACAAAGAAGCGGCTCGATTCGCTAAAGATGATTATGAAATTTTGTTGATCGGTCACAAAAATCACGTGGAAGCGATTGGTACCCAGGGTGTAGCTCCGGAAAAAACTACCATTGTGGAAAATATTGAGGATGCGGCCAAGGTTCAGATAACAGACCCGGACAAGCTGGCTGTTCTGACACAGACAACTCTTTCAGTGGATGATACAAAAGAAGTTCTGGATGTTCTCAAGGGGCGTTTTGAGCATTTGAAAGCACCTAAAAAGTCTGATATTTGTTACGCCACGACCAACCGTCAAACAGCAATCAAACAGATTTGTGAGGAAGTTGACTTGGTTCTGGTAGTAGGTTCTCGTAAGAGCTCTAACTCCAATCGACTCAGAGAAGTGGCTCAAAAGCGGGGAGTCAATGCCTATCTAATCAATGATGAATCCGAGATTGAAGAAAAGTGGCTTGAGGGAGTGGATGCTATTGGCATGACTGCCGGAGCGTCCACACCCGAATGGATTATTGAAAGCTGCATTAACAGGCTCAAGGAGCTTGGAGTTCAGGAGCTGGAAGAGAGATCAGTTGTTTCAGAAAATGTGAGTTTTCAACTGCCCAAAAATCTCAAAGATGCGATTGAGGGCAAGAAGGTAGAAGCAAGCAGTTAGATCCGAACTCCCAGCGGGTTCAGAGTCCAATATATGAATCAGTCTCTGGAAAATGATAAGGTTTTTGAGATCCGGAATCTTGAAAATGATGACTTGAGATTCCGTTTGTCCTGGTTCTTGCAGCGCTTCCTTCTGGCACCGGGCCTGATGTTCTATACCCGGATTGTGAACCAGACAGAGTTCATTGGTCTGGAGAATCTGGAAGAGCTCAAGGGGAAATCTTTTCTGGTTTGTCCCAATCACACCTCTTCATTCGATATCTGGATGGCATTTGAAGTGGGTTTTCAGGCCCTGTCCAGCTTTTTTTCGAATTCACATTATCTCTGTGGTTTAGGTGCTGCAGAGAGATTGGGTCCCGGTCCTGTGCGCAGTTTTTGTGTTCATGCAGGAGTGCTTCCAGTCGATCGCTCCAAGGGTCTTGAACAGTATGCTTTACAGGATGCAGTGCGATTGATCAATGAAAGAAAGAAGGAGATTGCCTGTCTAATCTATCCTGAAGGTACGCGATCCAAATCTGGATATTTAGCTCGAGACTACAAGGCCGGGGTGGGCTGGATTCAGTCGATGACTTCTGTTCCGGTTCTGCCTGTTTATCAGGTGAATTACAACAAACTACCAGCAGTAGGTCAGAAGTTACAGATTATCATCGACAAACCCATGTATTTTGAGGCCACAGAGGATCAAAGAAACAATCCAGGTCGCTGGTTTGAGATTACCAGTGAGATTATGGAAAGGCTCTACAGTCTTGAGAAGCAATATCACCCGAATCCTGAGGGAATTCCCGCGCAGACTGAAAAGGGTGTGAGCAGCAAGGCTGGAAGGATTTTTGCACCAGGCAAATCAATGAATGCACTTGCTGAATCTCAAGAGAGTTTTCTGGTGCTTCAGTCAAGCAAAGGAGTATGTGTGGCCGAAGAGAATGCAAAGATCCCCGGGAACTGGGAAGAACTAGGTGTGCTTCCGTCTTTGCCTGAAAACCTCCCCACTACGGAAGTTTTCTGCAAGAAGTTGGCGGTTTCTCAACCAATAGTAGTCAGTGCTCCTCGCTGGCTCCAGCTTTCAAGCTCTAGGTTGGCAGAGAGCGCTTCAAAGAATCTACTCGTGAGTATCCCTCTGGTGGATCAAACGATGCTGGAATTGGAAGAAGAATTGGACGGTTTGTTTGATGCTGGAGTGTCCACTGACAAGATCATGATCGATTGGAGATATCACCCTTCCAATGTCTCCCTGAATCTTCAAAGAGCCAGGCTGCTTCATAACAAAGGAATTAGAAGACTGTGTTTCTTCGGCTTCCTGGCGACTCCTTTGGACATTGTCGAGAACTGGAATCAGGAAGACGGATTGAAAGTATGGGTGAAATCAAGCATTCCCGATGCTTTGATTCGACTGGCTCTTGGTTTTGAGAAAACACAGAAAGCAGAACTTGAGGCAATTGTGCTTCAGGAGTTGGAGCAATTTAATCGTGACAGTTTGCGTCTGGATCAGTCCTTTGACTTACTCGTGTCTATGGTAAAAGAGCAGATTGGCAAAGAGGTTTTGTTGGGAGTGGGGGCAAGCTATCTTGATCCCGATTATGCTTTCTTGCTCTATCAGAGAGGGGTTCAGTTTTTTCAGTTTGATGAGGTCTTTCGATTCTTTCTTGATGGGAGCTATTCCAGTAAGTTTTCAAAGGACGCGAGCTGGGTCATTGATCCCTCTTATTTTGAGATGGGAGTTCAGATTCGGGTTGCCAACAGCAATCCGGCTTATCTCCTTTTGTCCAGAAAATTGGAGAAGATCTACCAGTCAAGTTCAAATGGTACTTTGTCTAATGAAGATCTAGAGTTCGTGCAAAAATCCTCGGGGGCAAGCAGTTTGGAAGAGCTTGCTCAGCGGGCCAGTGAAGAGTTTGAAGATGCTTTTCCGGATTTGGTGGCTCTTTCCGTTACGGATTCAAGATCAAGACTGGCTCTTTGTTTCAAATTTTTATTATTCAAGCAGGCGGAAGGTCTGACTCCTGTAGCAAGAGCATTGGAATTTGTTGATTCAGATCTTTTAAAATCTGATTCAGGAAGCGAATTTGCAGGGCAATATATGCAGAAACTCAAAGCACAGGCTCGCCAGTTTTATGCTCGCTGCCTGGGAATGAATTAGGTCTTCGATTGAAAGTCTTGCTACTGGGTTTCGTAGCCTCTCTGGGGGCTTCCCTTGCTCCAGTTCTAACCCGACCGTTGTACACCGAGGGATTGAATGCCTTTCAGGGTTTGGTGCTGATCAGCTTCTTTGGTGCACTCAGTCTTTCACTTTTGGCCTTTCATCCAGAATTCTTCAAGTCTCCCAAGTCAGTTCTTCGAAGGTGGAAAAGTCTTTTATTCATTGGACTTGTTTTTCAGGCAGCACCGGCTTGCCTTCTTCATTATGGACTAATGAGCCTGCCTGCGATGTTTGTTGTAATGCTCAAACGATTGCAGCCCATTTTGATACTCCTGATTGTGTTTCTAATTCAACGCAAGAGCGTGAGTTTGATTTCTGTAGTTGCAAGTGTAGTGAGTGTCGCAGGTGTTTGTCTGCTGATAGTCTCAGGAGAGGGCTTTGGGCTTCAGGGAGTGGAAGAAAACTGGACTGCTTTGCTCAGTGTGATGCTTGCAGTCTTGCTATGGGCCTTGTTCTTTGTCTTTGTGAAGCAGGTTGGTGAAGGGATCTCCCCCGAATGGATCAATTTTTTCATCCTGCTCTGTCTGATTGTGGTGAATCTGCCTCTGAGCTTTGTGCTGAATCCATGGCCGGAAGGGATTTTTCAGAATCATCAGTTAATGCTTTTGACTCTCATCAATGGAGCTTTTTGCTTTGCCTTTGGTTTGACTGCCGTGAACTACTGTTTGAAGCTTCTTGATCCAGTGGTCATGAGCTTGCTGATGCTACTGGGACCATTGGTTGCTGCTGCTGGAGCTCATTTTCTTCTCAATGAGACTCTCAATCAGATTCAGATCTCGGGTTTAATAACTTCTCTGGTGGGGCTGAGTCTATTGCCTGCGGAAAAGCTTTTCAAAAAACGTTCAAATTAGTAGTTTTTTGTAATAATTCTTGAAAAACAGTAGTTACGGACGGAAAAAGCGCGGGGTTTAGAAACTTCCCCGACAGTTTTTACGTAGTCACGGGTGAGTGGAGTGCGTCCACTTGCACTTAAGCAAGGACTCCGGTTTTGATTTTGATTCGAATTTTCGCAATTTTTTTGGCGCTGAATGTTGTTGTCTGCTCAGGTGACAAGGTTTACGAATTCAAGATTGGAGAGTGCTTTATTTCCGCAAACCTGCACGATGGACGTCAGGATACCACTGTGCTTTTGTCCAACAGATTTTTAGAAAAGATGATCAGTGATCGTTTGAAAGAGGTTGGGATTCAGCCTTCCGCGAGTGGCGGGAAATTTGTAGAGTTTCAGGAAAATCAAATTCTAATTCGTGGTATGCAGGGGCCGGTCGATTTCAAGATCCTGGTCGATGGAAGGTTCTTTCAGTATCGAAATCAAAGAGATCCTGATAAGGTTCATTTCGATTTTACTCTGTCCCTGGATAAAGGAAATGAAAGCTTTCTTGGAAGTCTGCTCAACTTTGTAACTTTACCTGTAGGATTGGTGTTTGAAGCTGTCCTTAACGTAATTTTTGCGGCAACTCACGTGAAAGCTGATGTTATGGACTATTTTGAAATTGATGTGAAAGGTTCCTTCACACCAATGGCTTTTCTCAAGAGAATTGCCGCATCGTTTCTTAACATCTTCTTACCTTCCGAGGATAAAATTACCATCAAGCGAGCCGGGAAAATCGAATTAAAGATGAATCCAAAGGCTAAAACTCTACTCAATAAACTAAGGAACCTGGAAATCGGTCAGAAAGACGAGGCTTTACTCGTGTACTTCTATTAGTTATGAAAAGTACTTTTGTTTGCATATTGATTTTGCTGATACCGAGTTTTCTGTTCGCAGAGCCCGGTGGTGCCGTACGGGTAGAGCTAACCGACAAAATGGTCAGTTCCCTCTTGCAATATGCACTAAGCTCAATTGATGGCACGCTCAAGGTAAAAACGACTTTTTCGAGGCTTTCAGCCAATGCTCCCAAGCAAAATGGATTCAGTCCCCAAGGTGAGGTTCGCTATGAGGTGAGCCTCGAAACTTTTGATCTGTATTTTGATTCAGTGGATGGTTCCATGTCCGCAGAAGATTCGCAGAAACTGGAAGATGCTCTCAACAATTTGAGGACTGGACTGGAGAGAGCCGGTGTTCAGTCCGTTTCCTTTTCCCTTCCAAGTTTGCTTGAAGTGCGGGGTCAGGATCGAGACGTCAAGATTCGCATGAAGCTCTTTCCAAGGATGCTGAGGCTTTCCGTTGAGAATGGGGGAAGTGAACTCAATACTCTCTTGTCCTTTCTCAAAGATGTTCTGGTTTCCCGTATTCAGGAGCCATTGCTTGAAGGAGTGGGAAGCAAGTATCTCAACAACTTGAAGCTTGGAGATCTCTTTGTTCTCAATGCTCCAAACCTTGCTAAAGATCACATCATTGAAATTCAGGTCAAAATGGGACAGGTGAATGGCTTGAATCCACTGAGGTTTCGCTCCTTCGCAACGGGCAAGGGAAAGATGATTCTGGAAGGAATCACAGTGCCAGGGGATGATTCATGAGTAGATTTAGCCTGAAGCTCCTGGTATTTGCCTGTTTTCTGGTTGTCTTGTCAGCCACAGACAGTTTCTTTGACGGCCTTGAGTTGGATGAAGCTCCTGAAGGAGATGTGGTTGTCTCCAGTGAGTCGGAGTCACTTAGCGAATACTCTTTTGATGCTTTTTCCCAGACCTGGAACAGCGATCAGAAAACCTACAGTTATGAAGACTACTACGGCGATGTGAAGCCGGATGTTGCTGTGCGTATTGGTTCCGAGACCGTGAAGCGGTGGTCTTACCGCTTCCTGGGTCAGGAAGGTCTTCCCGTTTATCATATCCGCTATGGAATCATAGGAGACAATCTGGACATTAGTGTTGTCATTGACCACGATTACTTCAAAAAGAGAGGGGAAGTTGATCTCGTTGCACCAAGTTGGGGACCAGGCGAAGTCTTCAAGGAGGTTGGAGATCGAGAAGCTTATCAACCGCAGGAAGTGGAGCAAAAATTCGTTTTTGACGTACGCTTCAGGATTCGCTTTCCATTGCTGGGTTACCAAAGCCCGGAAAACAAATCTTCGGATAACACTGTGTACATGGAGTTTGCCCGTCAATCCATCAATGCTTATTACTACGAAGACTTCGAAAAGTTTATGGAGCTGCTTGAGCGCAAGATGACTCTTCAGGAGGAGAATTACTCGACTGCACTGGAAGGCTCCTTCTCCCGTGGTAATGATCCGGAACAGCAGATGGCGCAGGCAATGCGGGAGCTTGATGAACTGACTCGTAAAGTGGAAGAAAATGGTGACTTAACCGAAGCAGAAATGCGCCGATTCGAAGAGATATCCGCATTTTTGGATGGCCGGGATAGCCTGCAGCAAAATACAGACTCCATGCGAGACTTGACCCGTCAGATAGAAAACTTCAAGAGTGTAAGTCTCCTGCCAGTGGTTCCTTCCGCTCGAGCAGTACAGGAGCTTCTCAACTTGCTCACGAAGAACAAGGTGTTTGCGGAATACCTTGATATTCAAGTTGTTGATTTTAATCAGCAGGCAGGTGGTGTGGTGAAGGTGTCTGGATTGAATCGGATTATTGAGGCAAATCTTCCTGGGTTGGATGTTTACTTCGTGGGAATCGACCGGGTGAATCAGTCCAATGGGCACTTGTTTGGCAGGGAACCCAGCAAGATTTTTGTGGCTGCGAGGATGAGAAATGTTTTCTAGTCGCTTTTTACTATCGTTGGCTCTGCTGGTCTTGCTACAGAGTTCACTGCTCGCTCAAAATTTGAAAGTACATCTCAGCCGAGCGATGGTGAATCAATTCACAGACTTTCTCTCTTCTTCTCATGATGCTGTGGATTCTGTATTGTTTGATCTGGTGGATGAGAAGTTCGTTCTCAAGGTTTTTTTACGAAAGACGAAAGTATCAGGTATGGACTGGGTAAAGCCGACTTTGAGGCCTGGGGAGATCTTCAAGCCTTCTGAAGAGCGCGACGGAAGTGTGACTGTTTCCGAAGAGGAGGACTTCCTGATCGGTTTTGCTCTGGAGTTTGAACTCAGTACAAAGCCTGAGGATCTGGATGCTGTTTATTTGAGTTTTGAGCAGCCCAGAGTGGCAGCTTTCTATGGCTCGGATCTGGCTCAGTTCCGGATTTATCAAAAGGAATTGACCACCATGCAGGCTGGCTACAACTCACTCCTTGAGCGCAAATCAACCATCGTTAAGGAGTTGGAAGGGCTGACCCGTTCCGACATTCGCAAAAAATTGTTACTTACAAGAGCTCGTGCCCAGATCCAGCAAGAGGTCGACGGGATGCAGGAAAGGTTGCTGGTACTGACTCGCTATGTCACCAGATTTCATAGTGGAAGTCACTTCTCCGTCTTACCAAGTGATGCGGTACTCACCGATCTGGTTCGGTCCGCCGGTGGTGTTGTGAATGGAGATTCGATCATGAATGATGTTTACGAAACGGTGCAAGGTCTGGATGTTCTCAGTGATAGTCTTGGTGTCCAGCTCATCGGGGGCAAGATTGAGAATCGCTCCGGCACTGTTCGAGTTTTTAATATCAGTAAGCCTCTGGCTCCGTTTGTCCCCGGAATTCTCTTTGAGTCGGTCAAGGTGGTTGGTATTGATGACGTCTACCCCCATACTGTAACTGACAGCGCTCAGGAGGAGTCGGGAAACTATTTTCTGGAGTTTGTAGCCAAAGCCAGGGAGTCGGTTAGAGGAGGTCAGCAGTGAACTGGAAAAGATTATTGCAAAGTATTGCTCTTTCGAGCTTGATATTACAAGCGGGTTACTCTCAGGGAGACTCATTCTTCGATGGAATTGAAGGTACTCAGGAATCACAGGAGCAGGCTCCCTTGATAGATCAGGGGGCCGAGGATTTACAGACGGTAGAGATTAACACCGACTTCTGGTTGACGAACTTTTCGACAATCCACAGAGTTCCTGAGATGGAGGCACAATTTCCTCCTGCTGTTTACCCTGAAAAAGTAGATTTACAGATTCAGTTTGATTCACGAGTGGTACAGTCTTTCTCTGATTACATGATTACCCAAAAAATCCCAATGGTGTATGACATGATGTACGATCTGACTGAAGATGATTTTCGAGTTTCGATCATGCTGGACTACGATGAAATTGACAAACTTGATGCAATTTCAGGCCTGGTAGAGTTGAGGGGTGCTGCGGAACGCAAAGCCGTCGGAGATAAAGGGATTCTGGCTATTGACGGAGTCTTCAAGATTTACAATCAGGAAGGAAAGGAAAATTCCGTTCTTCTGGCATTTGATGAAATCGAAACCTACCGTTTTTGGCGAGATGGAGAAAATTCAGCAAGTCCCGGAGACTCCAAAAATCTTGAGCTTTTTCGTCGCTACATTCGTACTGGTGGAGAAAGCTCCGGTGAAGAGGTTGATGTAGAAGCTCTCGAGCAGGAACTGGAAGCTCTTGAGCAGGCTCCTGAAGATCAAAAAGACTATAGAAAAATGTTTGAACTTCAAAAGCGGATTCAGGAAGCTCAGAGTTCAAACAATGAGTTTCAGCTGGTGAAAGATCGTTTCAACACCCAGATCAATCTCACGCCAAAATTTATGAGCGCCCTTATTGAGTATTTAAGCAAGATGAATGTCTTCAACAAATACCTGGAGCTGTCTCATCATTCGATTGAGTCGGGTTCAGAGGGTTCATCAGTGACTCAATTGATACAGGTGGATCGACTGGACAAAGCTTTGCAGCTGGCTCTACCTGCTCTTGCGATCAATTATGTGAAAATCGAAGACGGCAAGGCGACATTAACAGGCCGTATTGCAGACCAGCCCTGATGGATAATTCCGAAAACAAGAGTCCATTGCTTGGAAGTCGAAAGCTTTACGGGGAAGGTGGTTTGCCTGTTGTTGTACTTTAGCTTAAAAGAGTCCAGAACGACCGGTGGAGATTTGCGTCTTTGCAATCTTACCGGGTCAGTAAAACTTGCTTTTGAAACCATGCACTTAAACGATCTGTTTGAAATTTTCGACAATCAACAAGGAGCTGTGGCCAGCTTTGTCAAAAATCCTCCCACAAAACTAGACTCTTAAAAGGCGAAGTAGGGGCGTCAGCTCCGCTGCCTTGATTTTGTAGGGTATCGCACGCTCAATCCATTCCTTGTTTAATCCGGCTCTGAGCATTCTTCGCATTGCAATCACCGTATCAAGACGACTGTCTTTCTGATCCAGATCAAGTTCCCACTCTTCCATAGGCTTCTCAAAACTCTTTTCCATTTCAAGCAAAAAAGCAGCTATCTCGCTGAATTGGTCTTCGGGCCAGAGGACTCGGGACAGGTCCACACAGTAAAGTGCGTGGCCTATGAGATAGGCATCCTCTTTGAGTTGATGATCATTTAACAATCCCTTGACTCTTGAAAAGGCGTCTTTTCCAGAATCTCCAAGGTCCTGGATAGAGGGGAACAGGAGATCCGCACTGTATTCGTATCCGCTGACATGGGAGTTGTCTTCCTTGGCTCTGTGCATTTGTTGGATCAAATCATCGAGATTGGAGTATTCTCCCGGCTGATCAATAAAGAGCTCCGGAGTGGGTTGCTCTTCTTGTGCAGAGCTCCATTGCTTGACCATAATCTGGGCAAATTTTTGAAGGCTTTCCTTTACCTTGTCGAGATCTTCACTTTGATGGCAGTAGAGAAGAAGTCGCCTGTGAATTCTTCGTTTTTGGACAATTTTACGGGCATTTTCTCGCTCCAGCCTGACCTTCATCATGTTGTACAGGCTCATGTAAGCCCTCTTGCGAGAGCTGTCGTTAAGAACCTCATACGCTTCGCGAATGAGCAAAAATTTGTTGGTTTCGTCCTGATTAGGATTTGTGTCAGGATGATACTTTTTTGCTAATCGGCGGTAGGCTTTTCGGATTTCTTCCGGTTTTGTACCTGGGTTGACTTCCAAAATTTCAAAATAGTCTTCAAAATCTTCAAGTGCTGTCTTTCGCATAGATCCAAGATAGTCGCTTTTTACTCTCATTCCCAGAACTGTTCCTGCACAATTTTGAAAATCGAATCTTCTTCTGGATTCCAGTCTGATTTGTCATTTCTGATTTGGAACGATTGTTCAATGTGAAACAGTCCTTCCTTCTGTCTTTGACAAGCAGGGCTGCAGGGGCTAAAATTCGCAGTGGTATGTGATCAGCACCGGATGCGGTGTAAGGCAGGTTATTCCTGCCCGAAAAAATCGAATAACAAATGATTGTCAGAATGAACTGACACGGGAGTGGATACATGAACTGGATTTTCCGCTATTTGACTTCATCCATTGGAAAGAAGCACATAATGGCATTGAGTGGCTTTGCATTGATGTTGTTTCTAATTGGACACGTTCTGGGTAACTTTTTGCTATTTGCAGGCTCAGATGTTTTTAACAAGTATTCACACGCTCTTGTGAGCAATCCATTGATCATACCAATCGAAATTGGATTGTTGACGGTCTTTCTGGTGCATATCTTTTTTGCAGTCTGGACTTCTATTGAAAACAAGACGGCCCGTCCTCAGCAATATGCTCACCCCCTGTGTGATGACAAACAAAAGCTGGGATCAAGTTTTATGCTTGTGACCGGAGTGATTCTGATTTTCTTTGTTATTTTCCATATCGTGGGAATCAAGTTTGGCACTAACTATCCAACTGAGGTGGATGGAGTTGCCATGAGAGACTTGTACACCTATGTACTGGAGTACTTTCAATCCCCAGCTGTTGTTGCCGCTTACACTTTCAGTATGGTGGTTCTCGGGGTTCACCTGAGTCATGCTTTTTGGTCTGCTTTCCAAACTTTGGGAGTGAATCACAAGAAATACACTCCAATCCTGAAATTACTGTCCATTTTGTTTTCGTTCGCAATTGCAGGTGGTTTTCTACTTTGCATAGTATTTGCGGCTTGGAAGGGAGCGTAAGATGATTGATTCCAGAATTCCTGAGGGTAACCTCGCTGACAAATGGACAAATCACAAGGGGCATTGCCAACTCGTAAATCCAGCAAATAAAAGAAAGTACAATATCATTGTTGTCGGTACGGGTTTGGCTGGAGCTTCTGCTGCTGCCAGTCTTGCTGAACTTGGCTACAATGTGATGAGCTTTTGTGTGCATGACAGTGCCCGAAGGGCGCATAGTATTGCGGCTCAAGGTGGGATCAATGCCGCCAAGAACTATCAAAACGATGGTGATTCGGTCTGGCGTCTCTTCTATGACACAATCAAAGGAGGAGACTACAGATCTCGAGAAGCCAATGTGCATCGCCTGGCAGAGGTGAGTGCCAACATTATTGACCAGTGTGTTGCCCAAGGTGTTCCCTTTGCTCGCGACTACGGTGGTAATCTGGACAATCGCTCCTTTGGAGGGGCACTTGTATCCAGAACCTTTTATGCCAGAGGCCAAACGGGACAGCAATTGCTTCTTGGCGCTTACAGTTCTTTGATGAAAGAGGTGAACAAGGGGCAGGTGAAGCTCTTTACAAGAAGAGAAATGCTGGATTTAGTCATGGTGGATGGAGAAGCACGCGGGATTGTTGTGCGAAACCTCACTACAGGTGATATTGAATCTTACGCTGGAGATGCTGTCCTGCTGTGTACCGGTGGATACGGAAATGTCTTCTACCTGAGTACAAACGCCATGAATTCCAATGCCACGGCGGCCTGGCGTTGTTACAAGAAAGGTGCCTACTTCGCAAATCCTTGCTACACGCAGATTCACCCTACTTGTATTCCGGTAGCCGGTGATCATCAAAGCAAGTTGACACTCATGTCCGAATCACTTCGAAATGATGGAAGAGTTTGGGTTCCCAAGAAGAAAGGGGATACCAGAACTCCAGATCAGATTCCCGAGGCGGAAAGGGATTATTATCTGGAAACAAAGTATCCGACTTTCGGTAACCTGGTTCCGCGAGACGTTGCTTCACGAAATGCAAAGCAAGTTTGTGATGATGGTAGAGGTGTAGGAAACTCAGGCTTGGCTGTTTATCTTGATTTTCGAGATTCGATTCAAAGACTGGGTGAAGATACGATTCGCCAAAGGTATGGAAATCTCTTTGATATGTATGAACGTATTACGGGACATAATCCATACAAGACTCCGATGATGATTTACCCGGCGGTTCACTACACCATGGGTGGCTTGTGGGTGGATTACAACCTGATGAGTTCTATTCCAGGTCTTCATGTTCTGGGAGAAGCTAACTTTAGTGATCACGGTGCCAACCGGCTGGGGGCCTCTGCACTCATGCAAGGTTTGGCTGATGGCTATTTTGTAATTCCCTACACTCTGGGCATTTATCTATCGAGTGCAAAGTTGACTCCGCTAGATACCTCACACGCTGCTTTTCGAGACAGTGAGAAGCAGATTCGTGAGCGAATCAGCACGCTGATGAATATCGGTGGCTCCCGTCCGGTGGATGATTTTCATAAAACACTGGGTAAACTCATGTGGGACTATGTTGGAATGTCTCGCGAAGAAGCCGGTTTGAAGAAAATTCTGGAAGAAATTCCGAAACTCAAAGAGGAGTTCTGGAGTGATGTCAAAATTCCAGGGACAGGAGATTACGTCAATCAAGAGCTCGAGAAAGCAGGACGTGTGGCTGACTTCCTTGAACTGGGTGAATTGATGGCACGAGACGCACTGGAGCGTAGTGAGTCCTGTGGGGGTCACTTCCGCGCAGAGTCCAAAACACCGGAAGATGAAGCTTTAAGAAAAGATGATGAGTTCTGCCATGTTGCAGCATGGGAGTACAAAGGGGATAAGGAAGTACCTGTTCGACACAAGGAAGAACTGGTCTTTGAGAATGTGAAGTTGACCCAAAGGAGCTATAAATAATGAGTGAAAAATTAATGACTCTCACCCTGAAAGTATGGCGTCAAAGTGGGCCCAACGACAAAGGTCAGGTGGAGACTTATGAATTGAATAATGTAAGTCCTGATATGTCCTTTCTGGAGATGCTTGATGTTTTGAACGAAAAGCTGATTTATGAAAAGCAAGAGCCTATTGTCTTTGACCATGACTGTAGAGAAGGTATTTGTGGTACCTGCTCTATGGTGATCAATGGTTCACCTCACGGACCTGAGAAGGCAACAACGACTTGTCAGCTTCACATGCGCAAGTTTAAAGATGGGGACACTATTTTTATTGAGCCGTTTCGAGCAAGGGCTTTTCCTGTAATCAAGGATTTGATGGTGGATCGATCAGCCTTCGATCGAATCATTTCTGCTGGAGGTTATGTTTCTGTGAAAGCCGGAGGCGCGCCTGATGGCAATGCGATACCGGTTTCCAAGAACACTGCTGATCAAGCTATGGACGCAGCCGCTTGTATTGGTTGTGGTGCTTGCGTTGCAGGTTGCAAGAATGCTTCTGCAATGCTTTTTGTTTCAGCAAAAGTTTCTCAGTTGGCCTTGTTGCCTCAAGGACATGCAGAAGCTGGAACCCGAGCAGTCAATATGGTCCAGCAGATGGATGATGAAGGCTTTGGAAACTGTACCAATACGGAAGTTTGTGAAGCTGTTTGTCCCAAGGAAATCAAAGTTTCAAATATTGCCAGAATGAACAGGGAGTATTTGAAAGCCACGATCACCAACGACGAATAAGTCAAAAATGGGTAGAAGAAAAAACAGATTAGCTCCTCTCAAGGGAGAGGAGCGGGTCTTGATACCAGAGCGCCTCAATTGGAAGGGGCGCTTTGTTGTTAAGATGGAAGAAGGTGAGGCTCACCTTACCCAGGCGGTTCCGAATTGCCCGAATCTTGTTCAATTTGGAAGGTATTCCAAGAAGTCTATCCATGCAAAAGTCCTGTCTGTAGAAAACCCTCCTGATTATGCAGTGGAACCCCGCTGTGATGTCTTCGGGGCTTGTGGCGGATGTAGTTTCCAGCATGTAAGTTACGAGACTCAGCTTCAATGGAAGAAGGATTTGTTCCTCACAGAACTCGATACCTTGTTTGACAGGTATCCTCCCAGGCAGACGATTTTTCACGCGGCAGAGCAAAAGTGGCATTACCGCAACAAGATGGAGTTCACTTTCCTTCAAAACAGAGACAGGGAACGATTTCTTGGATTGCATGAGCTGGGGCAGTTTCAGAAAGTTGTCAATGTAGACAATTGTGCCATTCAGTTGCCTTCCATGCAGGAAGTATTGAGCAGGGTTCAGAATTTCTTGAAGAGCTCAGAGTTAAGTTGCTACAACCCCTATGAACATGAAGGAGTCTTGAGGCATTTGGTTTTGAGAGGCTCTGAAGACTCCGGGGCAGTGATGGTGAATCTTGTAGTTACTGAACATAATGAAGAAGTTCAGAGTCTGCTTGATTCTTTGGCGGAGCTTGTCGGTGTTGAATCGGTCTATTGGACTAGTAACAATCGCGTCTCTGATGCGGTAATTTTCGAGGAGCTTCATCACGTCTATGGATCGGAGCGAATCATCGAAAAGGTTGGAGAATACGAATTCGAAGTTTCTCCCCAATCTTTTTACCAAACGAACTCCAGCGGTATGAAAAGCCTCTATGACATCATCTTTCACGGGGTAGAAAGCTATCTTTCCGGGAAGAAGGGAAAGCTTATTGATTTTTACTGTGGGGCGGGCAGTATCGGTATTTATCTTTCAGAACTATTTGATGAGGTTGTGGGAGTGGAGGAAGTGGACGCTGCAGTGAAGGATGCCAATGCGAACCTGAAGCGCAATGGAATTCAGTCCAAGTTCAAGTTCTTTCAAGGTAAGGTAGAGGGTTTGCTGGATCACCCTGAAGTTTTTGAAGATGCTGATGTACTTGTGGTGGACCCTCCAAGGGTAGGATGTCACAAGAAAGCCAGACAATTGATCAAGAGCTTGAAGGTACCTTATTTGGTCTATGTGGCTTGCTCGCAAAAGACTCTTGCTGAGAATATTCAGGACTTTCTCGAATCCGGCTATGAGTTGGAGCGAGTGGAACTTTTAGATTTATTCCCTCAGACTCCCCATGTAGAGTCCGTCAGTTTTCTCAGATACAGAGGTTGAGAGCCTAAAATCCTTGCTACAGGTTTTGCGCGTTTCTTAAAGTTGGAACCGGGCTATTGAGATCTTTGCTCGACACTTCTGTTCCAGGAGTCATACTTTGGCTCACAGAGATTTCAGACCTAGATTGGGTCATCAACGATGGTGCGATCTAGGGGATAAAGCTCAGGATATCATCAATCTGATCGACTGGAGTTCCGGAGAACTGACTATCGAGATCTCTTGCAATCGCGATTTGTTGATCAGCCTTGCTTCGATTTCCCTGCACAAAATATCCATAAGCCAACAGGGCATGAGCCTCTGCATTGCTTACGCCGACATTGTACTCATCAAAGTAAGTAAAGGTACCTCCACCATCGCCAAGACCTTCCAAAAGGGACACAGCTTCATCAATGGAAGTTCGATCACCTTTGGAGACAAGTGCTCCCGCTAGTCCTACCAGTGCATCTTCCTGCTTGGCATTTTTGGAGAGGGCATTTCGAAAGCTCGGGATTCCGGAATTGGAACCATTGAGTTTGACTTCAGCCCATCCCATTCCTGCATAGGCATCGGCTAACTCCAGATTTGTGGCGTCGCCACTACCAATTACCTGATTAAACAATTCCTTGGAAGTGGAAAAGCCACCATCTTTGAATGTAGTCCAACCTTGCTGAACCTTTGCAGCAGCTCCGGAAACAGGCAGACCCAAATCACTATTAGCTCCGTCCAGTGAGTCTCCACCCGGTGCAGCACCACATCCAAGCATCACCAGACCAACCATCATACAGATGATTCTCAGAAGGTACATTTTTTCTCTTTGTCTCCAATTTTGGATTGCGATGTTCATAGCCACTCCCTATCAGGGTTGAATTACTGCAAACTTCCTGGTCTTTCGAACAATTCCACCAGGATGTGTCCACTTGATGCGCAGGAAGTAAACTCCATTGGCCACTTCCAGACCTGACTCCGTGTGAAGACCCCATTCAAAACTCTGGCGTTGCAGAGTTTGAGCGATTTCCTCTGAGTAGACTCTTCTACCTGCGGCATCATATACATACATTTCGGCCGATTGAGGGATAAAATTTGTATGTAATTGATAATTCATTCGATTTTTTACAGGGTTGGGATAGATGCTCACATCACCCTGTGGATTCTGATTTCCGACAAAGGCAACTGCTTTGCTGATGCTCTTGTTTCCAGCCCTGTCTTGCAGAATAAGATTTCCCTCTCCAGACATAGCACCTTCAATCTTGACTCTGACAAGTCCTGCTTCTTCCAGCTCGACCGGATAATCTTTGGATTGAGTTTCAAAATAGGATTGCTCCGGATCTATTCCTGAGCCTTTTTCAGTCACCTGAAATTCAAGTTCATTACTCTTCTCTTGCAGGATTTCAATTTCAGGAGCCAGTTGATCTCGCATCAATGCGAGCTGACCCAAAGCTTTCATATTGCTTGTAAAGTTCTTGCCATGCCAGCGGGTAGGCAAATACTCCCAACCCTTTTCTGACTTCACATAGACCGCGAGTCCTTTGGTGGAAGTGCCAGGATAACTTCCCTGGGCGGAAGCCCCTTTGTCCAGTGGTGTCCAATGGTGAAAGGAGTCGAGGTAATCGACGACCTCAAGACCTTCTACTGCATTTTCTTCCTGACTTCCAGCGGGAACAATCATCAATGATTTTTGCGACTTCACAGCACCTTCAGGGATATCAAAGTTCACCTTTCCAAGACTGAGTTGAACCTTTTGGGTGGGGAAGAGATCTGTCATTTTAAACAGGATTTGACGGGTATTATTGTTTCCAAAGGGGTCTTCACCAGAAATTCGTAGATGAAAACTGCGTCTTCTAACTCTTGAAAGATGGAGAGAAACTGCGAAGGTTTGAGCTGTCACCCGTACAGGCTCCAGGGCAAACTCCTGGTTTTCATTATCCAGAACCACAACAGATGGAATGTCTGGTATCTCCTGTGCTCGAAACCCGGGAGCGACAAAACCTTTCAGGATAAAAGTGATTGAGTCGGGATCTACCGGATTAGAGAAGAAGCGAACATCAAAGTAAGGGCCTGTGTACACTTCAAACAGATTCAATCCGGAGTCGACCGGTTGCATGGGATTGGTGGCCATATCTCGAGCACCGCTTACAGTTGCTCTGACGAAACCAAACACATTGTCTTTGCTTAGCTGAGGAGGTTCCAGGGTTACTTGAGCGACCAGGCGATCTTCCAGATAACTGATCACCTTCATGGGAATAGGGTCCAAGCGGGCATTGGCGATGGATTGTAAATGGACTTTAGGCACTGTATTGATGTCCATTTTTTCGGAAAAAGTGAAAATCAGGCGGGTGACCCCTTGAGTGATTCGACCTTGAGACTCGGGACTCGGATCCTGAATTTGAATACTGGTGACTCTTGGTTTGGTTTGGTCGATTGTGAAATTGGTGTTAAGGGTTTGTAGCCCCTTGTTGCCCAAGGAATCAACCGCTCGAAGATTCCATCCATATAGTCCTTCACCTTCTGCAAGACTGGCCAGATTAACGGTAAGTTCAGTCAGAGGTGTTCGAAAATGCTTCTTGTTTTGATTTGGGGTAATAATTTCCAGTTCATACTCTTTGGCATCTTTGACCGGAACCCAGTCAAAGTTGACGAAGAATTGATTCGTGCTCGAATTGTTGACCGGTTGAGACTTCTCAGGCATGTCAAATGCCTTTCCCTTGATCAGTACTCTGTATTCAAAGTCTCTTGTGTTGCCGGCCTTGTCATGGGTCCGTAATGTAATGATAGCAGGCGTATCCTCCTGAGCATTGAGCTTGAGATTGTAGCTCCAGTCTCGAAAGGGAGGGGTAAACTGGGTAGGAGGAATAGGAGCTCCATTGAGAGCGACTTCTGTGAAGTTCAATAGAGTAGTGGTAGGGACAGTTCCCTGTACACCATGGACCGCAATCTCGACCTTCTCCATACCCGAGCCTCCGGCATTATCTCGCACCTGTCCAAAGAAGAAATACTCTCCACCAGCCAGAACCTGGTCGTTGCTTAAATTGGAGGGAACAAGGATCGGATCCTGCGTATCCAGAATGAAAGTTGTGCTGGACATTGGGCTTTGATTTCCAGAGCGGTCGACTGCCTGGACCTGTACCTTGTAGCGACCGTCTCCGCTTCCATCGTTTGGCAGGCTTGTTGTTGCTCCGCTGGAGTCAATGATCTCCAGGAGAACTTTCTGAGCTCTCTGATCCGGTACGGTTTGAAAACGAACTCTTGATCGAATTTCTACTTCTGCACCGTCTTCCGTAATGCGAAAGAGCTGAATGGAAGAGTTTTCCAGATCAATGTCAGAAATTTCTACATCAAATCGTGGGAGACAATCTTTGAGGACTGCACTGACTGTTCGAAGATTCCTTCCAACTGCGGTTCCAGTTGAGGGAAAGACGCTCTGAACGCTTGGTGGGCAGTTATCATAAGTGAAGACGCAGATCTGATCTTGCAGGTGGTTGCCCGGATCATCGTAGATCTGACTCTCAATGACATACTTGCCATCTTTGCTTGTGTCACTGGGCAGAGGAGTGTTGAGGTCATACTGAATTGTAAACTCATCCACAACTTTCTTCACACCAGGTAGCAATTGAGGTATTTCCTGAAAATTCTTGAGTACCAGAGTTGAGGTTTCCTCATCAAATTGCTGATTGCTGACGCGCACCTGTACGAAATGTGTTCCATCCGAATTGAAAGGTGACACACCAAAGCGGGCGAATCCATTGTGCTCAGGAACGCAAGTAATCTCATCCGGTGATACGGCCGTAAAATCCATAGTGAAAAGTCGTGTATCTTTGGTGCTTTGATTTCCCGCTTTGTCACTGATCACTATTTCAATGCGGTAATCTCCCTCCAGTGTGAATTGCTGCAATGGAATCACATCCACAGTGATTGGATCGAACTGAACGAGGTTGATGTCAACTCGCGCTCCTGCTGGATCGAAGATTTGAATATTTGCACTTTGGGTGTCTACACCACTGACAGGATCATTCTGCCCCAGTCCCAGATCTTCAAAAATGAGTCGAAACTGGCTGGGAGTTTTCGAGAGGACAGAGCGCTCTTTGGGGACCATTTCTTTGACGTTGGGTGCTCTGGTGTCCACTTGAACGATGCCGTCAGCTGTAAAATTGATTGGATTGCCTGCGCGATCGGTGCCACCTTCCACTGTAACACTCAAAGGCCCATCCATTCCGGGAGTCACCGCGAAGCTGTAAGTCCAGTTCTTGCCGGATCCTTCAAAGAGTCCGGCATTGAATTGACCCGCATTGTTGGGTCTGACTATGAGCCTTGGGGCTGTTGTGGCATCTTCATTCAAACGAATTTTGAGTCGAACTGAAGAGCTGGGAATGAATAGTGGCGGATTCACCTGGGGGACGACGACTTCATTGACTCGAATTTCTTCCACAATCGGGGCCACAGTATCCTTGATAAAAGTGACTCTGGAAACTGCACCCGGATCCGAGTTGCCCACTTCATCAGTTGCTCTCAGTTCCACTGTATGTTGACCGTCCGGTAAATCCTGAATATCTACGGCAATGTTCAGATTTCCACCTGTAGCGATCTCGATAGGGGAGACTGGATTAAAATTAATCCCCGAAGGACCGTCCAGGAAAACTCTTGGTTTCAAGGTGTTTGAGCTGATCTGATCCGGTTCGGTGAGTCCCCTGATTTGAAAGGTTGGACCTCTGGTGATCAGGGTGGACCCGGGATTTGGCTCAATAATCTGGGGAGCATTGGGAGCTGTCAGATCAAGAGTAATACAACCAACTCTGGTGCGACCAGCCTTGAAGATTGGAGTATTGGAATTTTCAGGCTCAACTTCAAAACAGTGGATTCCTTCAGTTGTCATATTCAAAGTGTGAGAGAAATTGTCGCCACTGGCCAAGCCACCAATCTCACTGTTGAGGTTTCCATCCTGATAAATTTTGACTGCAAACGGGGCAACGGTACCGATGACCTGACCACTGATCAGGACCCCGGTATTGTTTGTTATGGAGCCATCATTGGGGGCAATTGTGAGATTCTCGAGGCGCACGTCTCCGCCGGAACCTCTGGTGATATCACCAAGAGTTCGAACGGCACTTTCCTGTCCAAGGGAGTCAGCTGCAACCATTTGCAATGAGACAGTTTGCCCAATATTCAGACTGGTTACATCCACAGTAGCGATGTAGCGCGCATTGGGTTGAATCAATCCGCCACCCAGAACAACGCGGGTCGTTTCTCCGGTTACAGGGTCCGGATCACCGGCGAAAAATACTGTGACACTTCCGGCAGTTTCGGGCTTATCAGTAGCATTCCCGGGTGGTTGGGAGTTGTCCACATTTCCGGTAATCTGGAAAGTGGAGGTAAAGATTGTTTTGGGGAAGTCATTGCTGGCATCATCAAGATTGGGAGGATCAGGGGGAACTGTATCCGAAATGATTTCAAGTGTTGGGGACCCGGGAACCAGGATTCCATCATCAGTTTCTCTTCCGATAACAAAAATTTTGTTAAGAACGCGGTCTCCATCACAGAGGGCAACTACGTGAGGACCGCTGATTTCTCCAGAGGGAGGGGCGCTGATATTGGCAATCAAGGATTGGTTGACTCCACAATCTGCCGGTCCTTCTCGAAAGAAGGTAAGGTCAAAGGTGGAGGTATTGTCGTCCTGTTTTACAGTCCATTGAATATCAGCAAAAGAGCCTGTTAGCGCGAGATTTGGCGGTACAAGCGTAATGCCGATGCTTTCGATTTGGGCTAAGGCACTGAACTTTAGTATGATGAACAAAAGCAGGCAAAACCCTAGATTTCTCCAAATTTGGTTTGTCATGACGTCAAGGAATATCGGTGTTTACGTGCGCAATTCTAACAAAAAAAGCAAGAATCCGATTAGTTTTGTTTAGAAAATCGAGTCTTCTTTTTTTACACAGGCTTTGGAGGCTCATCTGAAAGTCGAGATGATAATATTTTTAGGGATTAAAGATGCTTGAGTACCTTGACTTGTCATTTCATCGTGAAGAGCGGGTTTTGGTGAAGCTGTCTTCACTCCAGCTCAAGCCTGGCCTCCATCTGCTTTATGGAGTCTCCGGGTCTGGTAAGAGTACACTCTTGAATGTTCTGGGAGCACGCGAGACTGGAGCTACAGGAAGAGTAGTTTTAGATGGTGAGAGTTGGGATTTAACTGCTCAACAAGACAGGGAAGATTTTTACCTGAATCATGTGGGTATGCAATTCCAGGATGCAACATTGATTGAAGAACTGAATGCCAGAGAAAATCTGGACTTTGGGTCACAAATTTTAGGCCGTGAAAAGATCGCTGAAAGTTTGATTGATTCACTGCTCAGAGCCCTGCAAATTGATGAGCTGCTTGAAAAGGATGTGAAAGCTCTCTCCAGAGGGGAAAGACAGCGGATCTCCATCGCAAGGGCATTGATTTATGAGACTAGGTTGATTCTGCTTGATGAGCCTTTTGTTTACCTTCAAAAGGATCTGATTTTAAAGGCTTATACACATATAGCCGGGCTGCTTAAAGATCTGGGACGCATCTGCATACTGTCTTCTCATGACCCTATGGTCATGCAGCATGGTTCTTTTGATTCAGTTTTGCACTGTGAAGAAGGCTTCTTTGGTAGGGTCGAGAAGTCTGTGATAGATTAGTGTTCTGCATAGCTGTAAAAAGTTTCAAGCATTTTCCGGGGGCTGATTTCTGCTTTCATCCGACAGATTCTGTCGCATCTTATTGGGGTTAATATGTTCCAGCGTATTTTGGTTTGTGTAATTTCTTTTGGCACATTTCTTTCCATGGTTGAGGCAGTTGCTCCCAAGCCTGGCCTTGAGAGGCATTTTCATAGTCATGAAGGTTCGGATCACCGACCAGGAGGAATCAAGGCTCGCCAGACTCCCTTGCAAAGGATTTCAGCTTCCAGGTTTTCAGTGGGTGGTGGTGTCAATCGTATTCTGGTTTTGAGGATTAATTTTACTGACAGTGCGACAGTAGATGAGAACGGGCGTGAGGTGGATGTTTTTACTGTTGGTGCTGGTGCCAATGCCTATGACTTTGTAAAGGGGCAGGTAGAAAAGTACTACAATGAGCAGAGCCGTGGGAAGCATCGAGTGGAACTGACTTTTCCCGACATGAGTTTGATAGGCTCGAACAAGCTGACTGGGACTCATACCTTCTATGGCACGAACAAAGAAGATACTCAAATTGAAACGGCGACTCATGCGGTCTTGAGCTATTACGAACCTCATGTGAACTATGCGCTGTATGACTCAGTCATCATCATGCATCCGGGTACGGGTCAGGAAGTTCTCACAAACAATACAGCTCAGGGTCCACTGATCCACTCTTTTCGATCCATATTCAGTGCGCCTTACGTTAGTCCCGACGGGGTCAATGTTTATTCTTATGTCTGGCTTCCCGAGCATTATAGTAATGACGTGAAGCAGACAGTCGGGGTAATTGTCCATGAATATGGACATGAACTGGGTCTTCCTGATCTTTATGACACTACGACGACAAATCCACATGCCGGGGTAGGAAACTGGTGTGTGATGGCGGGTGGAAGTTACGGTGGCCCCAACGATGACGGTACCGTTCCTGGAGGCTTTAGCGCGTGGTCTCGTGTTTTTCTGGGATGGGAAGAGCCGGAGCTGGTCACAGAAGGTACAATTGATGCCAAGCCACCGGGGTTGCAAGGAAAAATCTACAAGATTTGGGCGGATGGCCCAACCAGACCTCACGAGTATTTTTTACTAGAAAATCGATACAACGGTGATCTGGGCGGTGGAATTACCAACTGGGATCAGTACCTGCCTTTGGGTGGTCAGTCCGGTCAGACGGGAATTGTGATTTACCACGTAGATGAATCCATCGGGACTGTACTTAATGATACCTCGTTCAATAAGTGGGACTTTAACAATATTCAGTCCAATGCCAGCCATAAATATCTGGATGTGGAGGAAGCGACCACAACACAACATCTTGATGCGAATGAAGGTCGAAGTGGTGTTGACGACACCTGGAAAAATGATAGTGCAGTCGCATTTAATAATACGTCCGGGTTTTCAAGACCTTACAGTGGTGGCACGAACGGCTTGAGCCTGACCTTCCAGACGGCAGCTCAAACCTCCATGGCAGTTCAGGTCAGTCACGGAATTCATTTGCAGGGAGTAGACTCCTCCACCAATGGCGTCCTGGATTTCACCTTTAGTCGTGAAATTATGAACAATCCCGGCAATTCAGTGATGACTCCAACACCGAGTTTGGGAACTCTTGGAGCGTCCAAGCTCTCAACGAATGTCTTACGGGTTACCTATACCGGGACGATCAATCGTCAACAGCAGTACAGCGTGGCTTTCAGTAACTTTACTGATGTTTCCGGGAATGCTTACTCTGCAGCGGTTACCAATGCTTTTGGAACGACTGTGACTCGCTACAATTCTCGTGGACGTGAAGTTTGGACTGAGGACAAAAGCCCTTATTTAATCACCGAAGCTGACTTTTTGGTGAATAGTACGACTCAACTTGTTCTTCAGTCTGGAACTGTTGTTCAACTAGGTACGAAATCCTATTTGTCCTTTCCTTCAAGCAAGCTGGATCTGATTGTATACGGACAAGTTCAAGCACTGGGAACTCCTACAAAACCGGTTGTGATACAGTCTACAGGTGGAAGTTCAGCAGCAACATCCAGCTGGGGTCAAATCTTTCTGGCTAGTAACCAGGACAAGCCCAGCATCTTTCGTCATACACGAATCGAGAGTGGTGAGACTTGTGTATATGTCCGGGACAATACCCAGCACTTGATTCTACATTCTACCTTTTACAATTGTGATATTGGTTTGCGCTCCGGGACAACTTTCCCTTCTGGCGGAACGATTCCTGATGGGGGAGCTAATCCCAAGATTTATCATACTGTAATTGATGCAACCCGACGTTCAATTATCATGGACTCAGGAAGTGCCAAGCACACGAGTTTAATGAATACATTCCACAACTTTAAGGAACTGGCTATTAATTACCAGTCGGCTTCTGCAAATGGGCTTCTTGGCCTTAATTACAGTAACTTCACAGGCACCTTGGACACCAACTCGATTTTTGAGTTTGCGAATACAGGTAGTCTAACTGGAGTTCAACTAAGCCAACTGAACGAGTTCTTTTCCAACAGGCACGCAGGAAATCAGGCCATCATCCAGCTCGACGGCTCGAACGTCGGGTTTCAGAACTCTTCCCTATCGAGCATTGTCAGCACCGACTGGCAAATATCAACCATGCAACTATTGGCAAGTTCAAGCTCTACAGTCCTGAGTCGGGTGTTCTCCGGGCAGTCATTCAGGGTGCAGGCGGTAGCCAGTTCAGCATCCAATAATAATCCCGAGAAAAAGCGAGTTTTGGGTGTGGAAGTTGGTGTGAATTCTAAAGAGCAGCCCGTTTTGATCACCCTGGAAGAAACCACAGCAGACTCCAAGACATTCCTGTCCCAGGCGGTTTCCACATGGTCTTCCGGTTTTAGTACCAGCGGACGCTTGAGTGTGAACACTACAGATACAATCTATATTCGCTCCCTGGATTCAGGCTTCAAGTTGGTGACTATTCCTGTAGGTATTACTTCAACTACGAACCAGACTCCCAGTTTAAGTCTGAGTTCTCTGACGACTTCGGGAAATTCCGTACTATTGGCCCTGTCCCTTGTGGATGCAAACTCAGACTCTTTGAGTGTGGCCTTTGAATACAGTTTAAACGGGGGAACGAGTTTCACAACCACAACCAATCTTAGCAGGTCGCTATCTTCACTGACTCCCACTACTTCATTGACCTTTAGTTGGTTGAGCAGTCAGGACTTCCAATCAGATCAGACCAATGTTCGGATTCGTCTGACTCCCAATGATGGTACAGCCAATGGTGACTCTGTTTTAAGTTCAGTGTTTACCTTGCTCAACAGGACTAACACAGCTCCAGTATTGAGTAATCTCCTTCTGGACTCTACCAGTTCCTCTGTGCGATTGACCTTTGGTTTGGCTGATGCTCAGAACGACTCCAGTGCTGTTTTGTTTGAATACAGCACTAATGCTGGTCAGTCCTGGACAGCTAGCAATAATGTAACACCGGGTCTAACGGCTTTGACTCCTGGAGCAAGCAAGTCATTTGTGTGGAATAGCAGTCAGGACATCTCGACCAATGAAACTCAGGTTCGTCTCAGGCTAACTCCAAATGATGGGCGCTCAGCAGGAGATTCCGTGCAATCTACGGTTTTTGCATTGCTCAACCGCGCAAATACTGCACCTTCCATTTCTTCACTCAATGTGGCTAGTGGCTCGGGAGTGATTCCGTTTTCCTTCACTCTAACTGATGCACAAACTGACGCAATCAATCTGAGTTTTGAATACAGTGTGGATAATGGGGGAAGTTTTACGGCTTCTGCTCTGGTTACACCGAGCTTGAGCAATCTTACACCCAATACCACAGTCACTTTGTTTTGGAGTAGTAGTTCCCTGATCCAGTCCAATCAAACTTCAGTGAGAATCCGATTGACTCCTCATGACTATGCTCTTACCGGGGACAGTGTTTTGAGTAGTCAGTTTGCTGTGTCCAATCAGGCCAATCGCGTCCCTGTTCTATCAAATGTAGCTTTTGAGGGAACCAGTGGAGTTGTTCAGTTTCATGCCAGGCCTACCGATCCGGATGGAGATCGTGTTTCTCTAAGCCTCGAGTATCGCAGTGGTTCAGCCCAGAACTATACGACTTCAAGTAATGTGACTCCTGCTCTAACTTCCATCGCCAGTGGAGTTTTCCAAACCTTTGCGTGGAACTCCTACGCCGATTTGCCACTGGAGACTGGAGTGGAAGTGCAGCTTAGGGCTTGTGATGCGTCTTTATGCTCTACGGCAGCAGTAGCCGGATTGACTATGGTTTACAATCAGGTCCGCATTGCTTCAGCTCAGGTGAGTTACTCCAGTAATGTTGCTCTTGTTTCTTACAACCTTTCTGTGCCACAAGGTGCTCAAGTAACGGCAGTTAATGCAATCTACAGCATTCCCGGTACCAGTGTTCGTACAGCAGCGAGGTTTCTGCCTACCACAACCAGTACAGGTGCCAATGGACCCTTGACCTGGATTCCCTTTCGAGAGTTTCACCTCACTCAATACAACAGTACTGTTCAACTTGAGTTGATTCCGAGCCTGGCTTCCGGGGGAGCCTCCACGGGGGCAATCACTACCTTCAGTTTTGAAGCTCAGGCAGTCACCACATCACTGACTTACAACTTCAAAGAGGGTTGGAACTTCTTCAGTTTTTACCCCTCGGAAAACACCAGCTACAGTGATTTCTTTTCCCAGTTTGCCAGCAATTTGACCTCCTGTGCATTTACCTATGAGCTCAGTTCTTTCAGGCACTACTGCCCGACAACGTCTCTTGCTAGTACAGCCAGTTTGACGAGCGTTACACTCACTGGCACCATGACCAATGGAATGGGTTTTTGGCTTAAGAGCTCACAAGACTTCAGCGTAAGCTTGACCAGTGAGTTGCGTCTGAATCGTCGCATTCAGTTAGGGCATGGCTGGAACTTAAAGAGTATTTACTATACAGAGGCTACAACACCGACTCATCTCGATACTCGCTTGAAGTTTTTTGTGGATTTTTCCGGGGGAGAGCAGGGGATTTATCGAGGTTCTTACGCGACGCAGGGTGTGACCAACACTCGCATTCAGACTGCAATACCGAACTACAGTTTTCAGGATGCACTCTGGATTTATTCAGAGAATGCGACGGTTGTATCTCCCTACAGTTTGAAGTAAAGAACAGATAAATTCTTGATTCCTTGAGTTGGGACCTTTTGCTGGGGTATCCTAAGGCTCGCTTTTGAAAGGTGAACCTATGCTAAGAAACCCTCTGCCGACGCTCGCCAGTCGAGCATTCGTAGTTCTGCTTCTCACACAAAGTTCTGTGCAAGCGGCCGGTCTTGGAGATGTGCTCAAGATGTCCGAGTTGCCAACTTTTTTGGCTCTGACCATGCTTTGCGCCTGCATTTACTTCTTCATTCAGAAGGGAAAATCGGGAGACAAACTCTACATACGTCGAATTCCTGCACTCAGCAGTGTGGATGAGGCTGTAGGGCGAGCTACCGAGATGGGACGAAGCGTTGTCTACATCCCGGGGATTATGGACATTGATGATATCCAGACTCTCGCGGGTTTGAACATCCTTGGCAGTGTAGCCAGAAGAACCAGTGTGTACGATGCGGAACTCAAGGTTCCCTGTGCGAAATCCATGGTTTTGTCTACTGCACAGGATGTTGTGAAAGAGGCTTATCTCAGAACAGGTCATCCAGACACATACAACGAAAGCAATATTAATTACATAACCGATGATCAGTTTGCATTTGCAGCTGGTGTCAATGGAATGATAGTGCGGGAAAAGCCAGCTGCTGTGGTAATGCTTGGTACATTTTACGCCGAATCATTGCTGATTGCTGAGACAGGGAATCATATCGGAGCGATTCAAATCGCTGGAACTGCAGAGAGTTCACAATTGCCATTCTTTGTCGCTGCCTGTGACTATGTACTCATCGGGGAAGAGTTGTTTGCCGCTTCTGCCTACCTGAGCCAGGATCCACTTTTGTTGGGTTCTCTTAAGGGCCAGGACGTTGGCAAGATGTTGATCATCTTCGCCATTCTCTATGGCTGCCTCAGTGAGTTTCTCATTCAATTCCTTGGTTTTCCTGCAGCATTGAGCATTACCAGCCTGTTCGCTTAGGAACTGGCTACTGATCGGAGTTTTTCATGAAACGTGAAATCCCTATTATGATTACTTTTATAGTCTGCCTCTTTCTCATTCTGGATTTTGTGATCCAGTCCGAGTTTCTCAGCAAGGTTGCAGGCAGTATCAATGATTACACTTCCATCGTGGCCACTTTTGCCATGGTTTTGGGACTTGGTTCGCTCTTTAGCGTCCATCTCAATCGAATTTATCGAAAGCGAATGAACTGGGTTTACTCCATCATTCTCATTCTGGGTTTTGCAGTAGCGGTTTTCTTTGCAACGCTTTATGGAGTAGATGAAACTTACACGGTGAAACTCACTCAGCAGGAGTATGAGCAAAGAGAAGCCAGGGGTGAAAAAGGTCTGGTTGTAGAGGATGTTTATTACCTGCTTGTACAAAACAAGAAAATGAAAGTTAGCAAAGAGGTTTATGAGCTTTCTGCGCTGTCTGCCCAAAGCAAGGCTACGGGTAAGGAGTACAAGCAGATTCGAAAGAACAAGTGGTTTGACGGTCTGATTTTTAAAGGAATCTACGATCCACTTCAGGCGACAATGTTTTCCCTGCTGGCTTTCTTCATGGCTTCAGCGGCCTACCGGGCATTTCGCGCCAAGTCTTTGGAGGCAACCTTGCTTTTGGTGAGTGCCTTCCTGGTGATGCTTGGGCGAGTTCCAATCGGAGCAGTAGTCGGAGATATGCTGGCTGGAATGATTCCTTTTCTTGGACTGGAGGGAAGCCACTGGTTTAAATCGATTGCGGACTTCATTATGACCGTACCCAATGCGGCAGGGCAGAGGGCAATTATGATTGGTGCTGCTCTTGGTATGGTAGCCGCATCCTTTCGAATCTGGTTTGCTTACGAGACTGAGCACCTGGGAAGGGATTAGGAGAATACGATGTTAGAGTTTTTTAAAAATCTGGACCGTCGCAATGTCTTCCTACTCATTGCAATCAGTGTGTTGCTACCACTTATTAGCCCACTGGGGTTGCCCTTGCTTCCAGACCCGGAAGTGAAGGCTTTGTACAATCAAATCGATGCTTTGCCCGAAGGCAGTAAAATTGCTTTGAGCTTTGACTATGATCCAGCTTCCGGACCAGAGCTCAAGCCTATGGCAGAAGCAATTTTGCATCACGCCTTCAAGAAAAAACACAAGGTCTATGCAATGGCTCTTTATCCTGCAGGACCCTCTATGGCCAACGAAGCCTTCTCCAATGTAGCTGACATCTACAAAGCAGAGTACGGCGAGGACTATATCAATCTTGGTTTTTACTATGGACCGAACACTGGCCTGAATCAAGTGGCAGTCTTTTGTACAGATATTCGAAGAGCCTTTCCAGTAGATGAAAAGAAGAAACCATTGAGTAGTTACCCAATGATGGCTGAGTACAATTCCCTCAAGGATGCGGCTCTCACCATTTCCCTGAGTGCTGGAGATCCCGGTGTTCCTGCCTATGTAAGTGTGGCAAATGCCGTACATGGTTTGAAGATTGGTGCGGGAGTCACTGCGGTAAGTGCTCCCCGATTTTACGCCTTCTACAATTCGGGACAACTGGTGGGTCTTCTGGGAGGACTTGGAGGTGCTGCCGGATATGAAGTCCTCAACGACATCAAAGGAAAAGGGCTCTCTGGAATGGATGCCCAGTCGATGGCCCATCTTGTCATTATCCTGCTCATTGTCTTTTCCAATCTCCTGTACATCATTGAAAAGAAGCTGGAGGAATAGTCATGTTGTTTGAAGAATTTACAATACTCCTGGCTGGCTTTTTAACCCTTTGTATTTACTCCTTTCTCTATAAGGACAATCCTCTTTACAGATTTGCAGAGCACCTTTATGTGGGTGCCTCTGCGGGCTACCTTTTCGCTCGAGGTGTGAATGACGTCCTTTATAAAAAGCTCTGGGTTCCCTTGCTCGATCCAAGTCCGGGAATGACCCCTGATTATTGGCTTCTGATACCGATTATTCTTGGTATTTTCATGATTTTGAAATTGGTTCCCGATGTTGCCTGGATCAGTCGTTGGGCGATAGCTCTTGTAGTTGGTGGAACCATTGGTCTTTCCATGACCACCCGATTCAAATCCGATGTGATCAAGCAGGTAGGGGCTACAATCAAGCCTTTTCAAACGATGCAGGGAGACCCTTTTCAGTCCTTGAACGATCTGGCAAAGACGAGCAAAGAGCGGTTTCAGTTCAGTGGAAACCCTACAGATACTCTCAATGCGAGTAATCAGTACTATCTCAAGTTCTACCGCCATCTGCGTTATCAACTGCAGTATTATGAGGGAAACATTCCCGCAGGGTCACCTGAGTTTCTAAGTCTCAAGCAAAGCTTTGATGACACCAAAAAGGTGTTGGAAAAGGATCTTGTTCAGTATGTGGCTCTCTCCCGGGATCTGACCAAGATGGCTCAGCTCCATGAGCAGCTACTGCTTCATCTTGAAGCGGAGCTCAAAAAAGTGGAAAGGCACATAGCCAATTTTGTAACTGATCACAACGCAGTCAAGAAAGACTTGTCTGTTGATTATCTCAAAGAAAACATCTTCGTAATGGATGAACATTTCAAAAATTGTGTGAAAGCTTTGACCAAGGTCAAGCAGCGAAATGATCAGATACAGAAGGAAGTGGCTGACTTTGCTGCCAATATTCAGGAGCTCGCCGATACGGTTCGCTTGAATGTAAACTTTGCATTTCCAAGCTCTTCCCAGGACTTCATTGATTCACTAAAGACCAACTACGACACACTCTCCCAAAGAGAGAAAACTCAAAGACAGCTCTTGTCTATCGCCACTCTTTTTTCGGAAACTGCCAAGAATCTGGGTGCGTTTGAAGCGGATGAAGAGCTTGCGAATTCACTGGGTGTGCCAAGTGCCAAGGGATACTTTGATTCTCTGGGTCAATGGGCCGCCAGTTGCAAGGAGCGCCTGGGAGAGTATGAAACTCTCATGGCATCAGATCTTAGTACTGTTCCGCGCGAGGAAGGAAGCGAGTTTCTCAAAGCTTTCATTATTGCCTTTGGTGTTTTGACTATCTTGATTTACTTCTTTTTCTCAACCGAGCACAAGGGCATGGTTGGAGTCAGCGCAAAAATCGGAATCTACTTTTTGATGATTTGTTTCGGCTCTTCCTTTGGTTACACCATCATGGCCAGAATTTCTCTTCTGATTGGTCGGATGCAGTTTCTCATCGGTGATTTCTGGAGCACCATGGCCCGGTTCTTGTCGGGAGCATAGTCTATGGAACAGCAAGATCGAGAACTGTTTGAAAAATTGGCCAAAGAAGTGGAAAAGAGGCAGATGACAGCCCCATTTATCTTCTATCTGGAAATGCACAGGCCACTGGCTTTTGTATTCTCGTCATTTCTTTTGGCCTTAAAACCACTAATGCAAATGTTTAGTGAGTTGCCGGATTATCAAAGAATCGTAGAGCTTTTGGAAGAGCCTGAAGCTGTAGAAGAGTTGATTCAAATATTGGAAAAAGTTGCGAAGGAATCCTCCAACTCTGAGAGCAGGGTGTGTGCGAAAGAAGGATGTGAGATATGAGTAGTTCTCTGGACCTGGCCAAGATTCGTCGGATTTTGGCAACTGACTGCGGAAGTACAACTACCAAGGCAATTCTGATTCAGAAGGTTGGCGATGAGTATCGCCAGACGCATCGAGGGGAAGCTCCAACTACAGTAGAAGCACCCGTGGAAGATGTGACTCACGGAGTACGTAACTCTATTCGTGAGCTGGAGGAATTGAGCGGAATCAAAATGCTCGATGATGAGGGTCAAATCTACAAGGAAATGTCTGACACAACCGGTGTAGACTTGTATGTATCAACCTCTTCAGCAGGTGGTGGTCTTCAAATGATTGTTTCCGGAGTGGTCAAGGAAATGACAGGAGAATCTGCGGAAAGAGCGGCGCTTGGAGCTGGTGCCATTGTGATGGAAACTCTGGCAGTGAATGACGGAATGCTTGCTCACGAAAAGATTGAAAGAGTGCGTTATCTTCGTCCGGACATGATGCTTCTGGCAGGCGGGGTCGATGGTGGTACGGTCAAACACGTTCTGGCAATCACCGAGATTGTAGGGGCTTCCAATCCGAAACCCAGACTTGGACTCAGCTATCAATTGCCTGTGATTTATGCTGGAAACGTGGATGCTCGAGAAGAGGTATCACGGATCCTCAGTGACAAGGTGGAGCTGGATATCTGTGAAAACTTGAGGCCTTCCCTTGAGAAGGAAAATCTTGATCCCAGTCGGCAAAGAATCCAGGCCCAGTTTCTTGAGCACGTGATGTCTCATGCTCCGGGTTATCCGAACTTGATGAAGTTGACGGATGTGGACATTATGCCAACACCTGGCGCTGTAGGAAAAATTATTCAAACTGTGGCGCGCCTTGAGGATATCAAGGTTGTGGGTGTTGATATCGGTGGAGCCACAACAGACGTCTTTTCTGTATTCAAAAACTATGAAACGGGAGAAGATATTTTCAATCGCTCCGTATCTGCCAATCTGGGTATGAGCTATTCCTTCTCCAATGTACTCGCTGAAGCGGGTCTTGAAAATGTAATGCGCTGGGTGCCTTTTGATATGGAAGAAACTCAGCTAAGAAATCAGGTAAAAAACAAAATGATTCGCCCTACATCTATTCCTCACGCACTTGAGGATTTGATCTTTGAGCAGGCGGTCGCGAGAGAAGCATTGCGCCTGAGCTTTGAGCAGCACAAGTCCTTGGCAGTGGGGCTGAAAGGTGTTCAGAAGCAACGCTCGATCGGTGATATTTTTGCCCAGTCCGAATCAGGAAGTACGTTGGTGAATATGATGGATTGCGGATTGGTGATTGGCTCCGGTGGTGTCTTGTCACATGCTCCATTGAGGAATCAATCAGCCTTGATGATGATTGATTCTTTTTATCCCGAAGGTTTCACCAAGCTGGCCGTTGATTCGATCTTCATGATGCCTCATCTGGGAGTTCTCTCCGAGGTTTACCCGGAAGCTGCCAATCAGGTTTTTGAAAAGGATTGTCTGATTTTCATCGGAACCTGTGTGGCCCCTGTGGGTAATACCAACAAGGATAGCAATACGGTCATGGAAGTGACTATTGAATACCCTGATGGCAAACGTGAAGACTTCGCCATGCACTACGGACAACTTATCAAAAAGCCATTAGGAGCTGAGGAGACTGCCAAGGTGACCGTGAAGCCTTCCCGAGAATTTGATATGGGTGTGGGTAAGGGAAAAGTTGTTGTAGAAGAAGTGAAAGGTGGACTTGTCGGTCTAATCTTCGACACCAGAGGTCGTCCATTCAATATGACTACCAATCCACGGGAACGAATTGAAAAGCTCACAGAGTGGTATCGCAACCTTGAAGTTTATCCAGGGTTTGAGGGTTAGGAGAAACAATGTCTCAAGCATACGTACCCAGTTTGGATGTATTGGAAAGAACGGTTGTTCGTCGGGAAAGACGCTTGCCTCTCAAGGGGGATACCAATGTTAAGGTTGGTGATAGCGTCGACCAAAGTACCATTGTCGCTTCAACCGAGCTCCCGGGAAAGCCGATTCCTCTCAGTGCTGCGGTGAAACTCAATGTTTCTCCAACAGAACTCCCTGAGAGTATGCTCAAGAAAGAAGGGGACACGATTACCCAGGATGAAACCATCGGGATGAGCTATTCCTTCTTCGGACTCTTCAAGACTCCTCTCATCAGTCCCATTACGGGTACGATTGACTCGATCTCGGGTATTTCCGGTCAGATTATTCTCAGAGAAGCGCCCATTCCTGTAGAGGTAGAAGCTTACATCAGTGGAAATGTCGTGGAAGTGGAAGATGGAGAGGCTGTAACTGTAGAAACAACGGCCGCCTTGATTCAAGGAATCTTCGGGATTGGGCAGGAGAAGGTTGGCGAGCTGGTTTTGGCAGTACCTGATCGCTCCACAGTTCTCAAGCCAGAACATATCAAGCCGGATCATCAGGGTAAAATTCTGATTGGTGGAAACCTGATTACTCATGAGGCCATTAAACTTGCGGATGAATACAAGGTAAAGGGAATCATTGGTGGAGGAATCAATGACCGGGACCTCAAGGAAATTCTGGGGTATGACCTTGGTGTAGCCATCACAGGAAACGAGCCCGGTGTCACACTCGTGGTGACCGAGGGATTTGGAAATATCGATATGAGTGAGAAGACTTTTCGATTGCTGAGCTCTCATGTGGGCGATCTTGCCAGTATTAACGGGGCAACTCAAATTCGCGCTGGAGTAATCCGCCCGGAAGTGATTATTCCTTTGAGTAAAGAGAAGGCTGAAGGAAATGTTTCTCCCGCAGCCGAGGGAAAGATCATTGAGGTGGGAGCCAAGGTTCGTATCATCCGAAACCCCAACTTTGGCGTTATCGGTGAAGTGGTCGGCCTGCCTCATGAGCAAACCTTGATCCCATCAGGTGCGAAGGTGCGCGTCGCCACAATCAAGCTACCGGACGGAAGCAAGTACGACATTCCCCGCGCTAATATTGAGATAGCGGATTAGTTGAATAGGGTCCTTTGTGAACGCATGAAATTTTGAAATTGTGATTATCGTGCACCTCATAGAAATGACTTTGTTTCGCCTTGCACATTTCAATTTCAGGATTAAGCGGAACTCCCTCTTCTACAATCTGGGTATGTCCGTTGGAGCACTTGATCACATGCAGTCCCGGTAACCAGTGCCCTCCGTAAGCATAAGGGCTTGTTCTGGGGGCAATGGGCAATTCTGAATCGAAGATTCTGTATCCAGCCCTGGTTTTGTTGAAAGGCTGTTGGTTTAGACTTCTTACCTCAGAATCATTGGGCTGGTACTTAAGTAGCCTCGACAGTTTGACTTCTGCTTTCCTGGAGCCGTTCTGGATTGCTAACTGGTAGTATTTTTCGCTTTTTCCAGACTCCGTGGGACTCCTTTACCTACTTCAAACATATTGGCGATTATGTAAAAAGCTTTGGGATTGTTTTTCTTTGCAGCTAGTTTCAAGTACTTGATAGCTTCTGAGAACTCCTTCTTCTTGTAGTGATAGGAAGCCAGTTTCATTTGAGCATCAATATTGCCTTGATTGGCTTGTCTTTGATATTGCTCCAGCTTTCCGGCCTGCAGTCGGGAAAGAGTGAGAAGAATTACCATGACATTGAAGCTGAATTTCATTAGCCGGGAAGATGAACTCATGATGAGATTAAGCTCGGCTACGAGAAACCGGTGAAATTTTACTCTAAAAGGAGGGATAGACATAATCATGAAATTTGGGCTGGTTCTGCAAAGCAATTCCCATGAGCATCATACATGTTTTAAGTTCAAAACAGAGCATCCTGTAGATCAGATCTCGTGTCCAAATCTGATCATCGCACAGTTTGGACCTCATGTCTAAAACCAGACTCAAGGATAGCACAGATTCTCAACACTAGGATTCCCAATGACTGAAGTCTATACTCCGGAGGACATTGATAAGGACCAGCCTGGATAGAATTTGAAAATCCCCGTGTAAAACAAAACCCCTCACAAAAAGTGAGGGGTTTGTATCTATTGAATGATCTTCAATTAGAAGTTGAGGATTGCACCGTAAGTGCTCACCTGAGAATCTTGAACATCAAGGTGAAGGTGAAGAGTTTCTACTTCGTCACTCTTCTTCTCGATCTCTACATAAAGAGTTCGAGTGCTGCCATCAAACTTGATGCGATCTGATGCGATTTCACAGTCCGCGCTAGTGAAAACTTGCAATTCACCTTCGATGTTTCGACCCAGTCGATCCAGCTTCAGCTGAATTGTGGTCTTGCCATCAAGAACGCTTCTGCTAACTTCGCTAACACGTATCAGCTTGCTACCTCGAGCAGACTTGGAGCGTGCCTTGACTCTTTCCAGAGTCTTGCGCTCTCTCTCAATGATTTTCTTGGCTAATTCACGAACTCTCTCCTGGCGATCGAGAAGCATTTCCACTTCAAGCTCACTTCGAAGGAGGCTGTTTTGGCTCAATCGGATCAGCTCCTTCTGAGAAAAATCTTCATTCATCGCAACCAGAACCATTTCATCAGCTTCCAGAGCTTGAGAGTACTCAGTTTCTGCATCCATGTAGTGCTGAAGGCTTTCCAGATTACCTTCGCTTAGAAGATCTTCCAGGCTGGTCGCATAGCGGTCGTGAGCTCTTTGAACTTTCTGGTTCAAGATCACGATATTCTCCAGGTCAACAAGTTCTCGCTCAAACTCAGGAGCAATGTTCTTGCTGTTTGCAAAAGGAGTGAAAGCCGCATCGATAGCACTTGGTACCTTACCAGGAATGCTATACAGAACCTTGCTGGACTTGTAAATGCTGTGAGAAAGAAGACCTGCACCTGCAATTGTAGAGATTACCCCAACAACTTTGGAAATGTTGGTTGGGTTGAGAGTTCCTGTCAAAGCAGTCAACTGAGTGATCCACTTGGCAATCTGAGCGTATTCACGCTTCTTCTCAGTGTTCACATGAGTGAGCTGAATCTCTTCAAGGATTGGAGCAAGTTCCGTTCGAATCGCATCCCCGGCATCCTCTACACTGTGAGTTGTGTTCATCGCCAGTGTCTTGGCAGCCATGTAATCAACGTTACCAGCTCCCATATCCACTATTCCGACTCTTGGAACACTCATCATGGCGTACTTACCAAAAGTCTTTACGGCGAACACCTTCATCCATCCGTCTTTCTCCTGAGAGAGGGGCACGTCTTTTACCTTGCGGTAAATTCCAGTGATTACGCTGGTAGCGATTGGAAGGATTGTGTTGTATGGAGAAGGTAGTTTTCGAGAAACAATCACAACAACTTTATTCAGAATCTGAATTACCTTGGACTGAATCTTCTTAAGAACTACTCCGGCCAACTTTCCAATTGTTCCACCCTTTGCAATGACAGGCTTGAGTAGAACTGAAGCAGCGTCTCTGGCTGCGAAGAAGAACTTCACTAGATCAAACACACACATAGCAGTGTCTTCAGCCATTGTGAGGCCTTCATTGTAAGTGCTCAGAATTACTGATTCAGCCAGTGCCAGTCTTCTCAGTGGCTCCTTGTGATCTTCGCCACCATGAACTGCCCACTCATCCAGTATCCCGTTCACTTCGGACATGTCGTAGTCCTTGATAGCAAAGCCATCAGGAAGTGGAAGATGTGGGAAGCCTTTCGCAATTTCCAGAAGCTTCCACATGTGAAGAATCTGGCCTTCCAAAAACTTGGGATCAATTTCAAGATGAGAAAGTTTGTGAGCGCTTTTTCTAGCCTTGCTTACCAGGTAAGCAATGTTGTCATGAGAATCATCTTGATCATCAGCCATTGCAGAAGTGTTCAGAGTTCCGCTCATGGACTGCTCAAGCACTTTGAACTGGTAAGTTCTCAAGAAGTTTCTGAAGCTCTCGCCCATCTCAACTTTCTTGTCGCTTCCAAGCAAGTTCCACTCTTTCTTCAGTGTGTTAAGAAGTTCAGGGTAGTCAGCAACCTTGTTCAGGAAAGCTGCTTCGTCCTGCTGCCATTCATCAAGCAGAGAAAGAGTTTTACTGGATGCTCCCGTGTTGAACTTGATTGTGTAATCGAGCTCTCCACCAAGAGTAGAGCTAGGGATCAAAGTAACGTTCTTCACTCCGTTAAGGTCCAGAGTAAAAGTAGCATCGTTTTTATTATCAAGAGCGATGTCGCTAATTTCTTTGCGTCCATCTTTGAACTCAACAAACTTGCGAAGAGTCATTCTCTTGTCTTTTCCGATCCACTTCTTGTTTTGGCCATCAAACACGACTTCAACACTTGATGGTCGAGTAGCCATTGTTTGGAAAGAGAAAACTGGAATTTCACCTGCTACAAGAGCATGCTCACTTTGGATCTCGTAGTTCACCTGAGTAACTCGAACACCAGCTCCTCTGAAAGGGCCAACTTCGATGAAGTGTCGACCTTGATCATCCACTTGAGTGTTCATCTTGATCTTGTTTCCATCGACCTCAGCCTTCTTTGGAATGAAAGCAGTCGGAGGAAGATTGTCATCATTGATGTTCCATGCGATTGTCGCTGCATAGTCACTGTAGATTCGGATCTTGTCGATCAAAGTAGCATTGACTGGCTCGCTGACCAGCTTGTCAGTCAGAAGGATGAAATCAGCACCTCTTTGCTGAACAGAAGTTTCGAATTCTTCAGTTGGAAGGGAGTCCAAAGAGAATACGTGAGTCGGTTGAACCTTCATCATCAGGGTGTTGTCATAGCCATACTGACCTTCTGCCAAACCTGGATCGTTGATGTAGTTGGCTGCCAGAAAGTCTGGAATGATTTCATCAATTGTGAAGTTGTAGCCTTTTTCTTTTAATACAGCATCGATAGATTCGATAGAGCGTAGTTCACTTTGAACAATTGAAGAGAACACATCAGCTATCTGATTTCCATCACCAAGCTTTTTGGAAAGAAGATAATACATGAACAGGTATACATTGCCGTAGTCATCCAGACCATTGTTGAACTCATCAATTTGAGTGTCAGGGTTTTTGATGAAAGCGAGAATTTGAGGAGCGTGGCCGTAACCGTTTACGTAGAAAGCGATTTGACTCATAGCTTCGTTCAGCCATAGCTTTTCTCTCTTGTCGTAGTTGTAATGAATCATGTGCTGGAATTCATGAGCCAGAATTCCCAGATAGTCATCACGCTTTGGGTCACCAGGATAGATGTCCATGTAGAACATTTCTCTTTCGTTGCTGAACTGCCACACATCGGTATTGACTGTATCCATCGGAGAGAAGTAACCAGCTACATAACCACGACCAGGCTCCCAGCCGTCCTGAATATCAAGAAGTAGAAGGGTGATTCTCTCGTCGAAATCGATTCCAGGGCTGGATTCAGAGCCGAAGAATTTGTGATTTGTGCCGTAAATCTTGTCATCAAACTGCTGAGCCAACTTTTCAATGGTCTCCTGGCTCACCTTGTCTTCCTGATCAACTTCCAGGTAGATGTAGCAGTGCTTGCCAATGTGGCGCAGAGTAGCCTGAACCTGAGTTGGTTGATTATTGGCAACATTCATGGCCCAAAATGTGTCCATGTCTCCAATACCAACACCCATTAGTTTCTTCTTTTGAATGGGCTTGGGCTCACCATACTTGGCGATTAGTTCCGCGTATTGGTCGTGTGAGTAGTCATAGCCAATTACCATGCCTTCTTCATCAAGATTTCCGCCGTGAGCGAATACCGATGGCACGATTAGTGTTAAAGCGATCCATAACTTCAACAATGTCTTCATGTTTCTCCCTTTCTATCTCAGGTTTCCCATTTCGCGAAGCCCGTTTTCCACTTAGATATAATTTACGTAAGCTACCGAATTTTAAGGAGGATTTACAATCTGGCAAGGGTAAATCCTCAATTATTTTACATCTCCAGAGTCAGGACTTTCAGTGGTGCACTGCGTCCTTTGACTGTAATAGTCTCCACTTCCTTTACTTTGTAGTTGTCTGGTTCCTTTAAACTCTCAACAATTCCTCTCTCATGCCTTTTGCCGCCAACAACGCTTTGTCTGCAAAATCCTCGCAATCAAAAATAGGGGCGAAGACCACCATAACACAATCACCAATGTACTTGTTGATCATGCCGCCATTTTCCAGAATGGGCTTCGTGATGTACTGGAAGTATCGATTCAGAAACTGAACCACTTCTTCAGGACTCATGGATTCACTCAAAGTGGTGAAACCTCGAATATCTGAAAACATAACTGCAGCCTGAATTTTGTCCCCGCCAAGCTTGATCTGTCCTTCTTCGATGAGCTTGAGAGCGACAGAGGAGCTCATATAGCGCCCAAACAACTCCTTGAGCTCTTCCTGTTTGCGGATTCCTTCAACCATTTTGTTGAACTGCACCTTCAAGGAGGAGACTTCATCGTTGAACATCACTGTTGTGCGTACATCCAGATTGCCTTCCTCTACTTCTTTCATTTTGGAGATCAGTTCCTGAATTGGTCGATCAAGGCCCATATTGAGTAGAAACATTCCAACTATACTCATACAAAGCATTTGGAACATTCCGGAGCCCATCACGTTGGTAAAGAAGAACTCCAGCTCTTTGCTGTCATTGTAAATACGAACAATCAGGAGTGTTGCCATGGGAAGAATCAAATTAAACAGAAAGAAGAAGCGGACCAGTGAGACAGTGGTCAGTCTGCTGCCGGATTTAGCCCTGAAGATTTCTTCTCCCGGGTAGATTGCCTGGAATACCTTGGTGAATCCAAACTTCATTTGTTGGGTATAGGTTAGGGCGAAGGTAAGTTCGGCAGCCATCCCGAAAATGTGTGCTGGTAATGCATAGTACAAGATTTCCTGAGTGCTCAGGCTGCCAGAGGGCAAGACGAGTCGATAAGCGATTTTGCAAACCAGAATTGTTAAGAAAAGGATGGTCAAGGTTTGAATCAAACTTTGGAATCGTTTACCACATTTTCTGGAAAGTTCAGAACTGAGTTGATCTTTCTTAAACAAACCATGCAGTTTCCCAAACGGGCGATACCAAAGAAAAGTTGCGACATAAAGGGCAATAATCAGATAGGTAGAGAAACTTCCACTTTCTCCATAGTTGGTGTATCGCTTGAGCTGTTCGGCGTTTGAAAAGACGTCTCCCATGAATAGCTGGGCATAGGCTTGAAAATGCACATCATGGAAACAAAGGATCATGAAAGGAAAGAAGAAGACCTGAAATCGCATGGTGCGAAAGGAGCGATCGACTAACTTCTTTTCTTTGGCATCCATTGACTTACTTTCCGGCTCCGGGACAGTCCGTCGTTATAGGACATTCGCTACACCTGGGTCTTCTGGCAATGCAGGTTCGTCGTCCATGCAATATGAAGAGATGGGAAACCATAGTCCAATCTTCTTGCGGGAAAATCTTCATCAGGTATTTTTCAATCTTTTCCGGGGTCTTTTCTCTAGTTAATTTGAGCAGTTGGGTAATACGACTCACGTGAGTATCAACAACCACTCCTTCATTGATGTTGAAGATATTCCCCAAAACGACGTTGGATGTCTTGCGTCCCACACCAGCAAGATCAGTCAATGCCTTCATGTCCGCTGGCACTTCTCCCCCGTGAAGCTCCACAAGTTTTTGGCAGCAGGCCTTGATGTTCTTGGCCTTGGATCGAAAGAGTCCAATTCGTTTGATGCATTCCTCAATCTCTTCAACAGGTGCCTGGGCGTAAGCCTGTGCATCGGGGAATCTTGCAAAGAGATCCGGGGTTACGCGATTTACCATGGCATCCGTGCATTGGGCTGACATGATGGTGGCAATGAGAAGCTCCAGGGCATTGCTGTGATCCAGTTCGCAGTGAGCATCGGGAAACTCAAGCATAAGCTGGTCATAGATTCGTGATGCTCGTTCCACAAGCGATTTTTTCGACTCTCTGGGCATGAGCCTGGCAGTTTAGCATATACAAAGCAGTCTAATCTCGCGGATATTAGTGCCATTTTTAGATTTCTGACAGGCATTCTCTGTAAATCCTATATACTGATGATTATGGAACTTTTGATATCAATCTGGAATTTGGCCTATTTATCAGCACCATACCTGATCGCCGGCTTTTTCATTGCTGGCTTGATTAAAGCCCTGATCAAAGACGAGTGGATTTATAAGGTGCTGGGAAAAGAAGATTCAAAGACGGTTGTCTTGAGCTCGATTATTGGTGCTCCTTTGCCTATTTGCAGTTGTGGTGTTGTTCCTGTGGTTCAGGGTCTTCGCAAGCAGGGAGCAGGTCGGGGAGCCTCGATTTCCTTTCTGGTTTCGACTCCTGAAACTGGAGCTGACTCGGTAGCGCTAACTTATGCAATGATGGGACCTGTGATGGCTGTGGTTAGGCCAGTAGTCGCTGTTTTTACAGCGATCATTGCTGGTATTGCAGAGACTTTTATGAGTTCTCGATACGCCAGTTTTCGTCAGGAAGAAGAAGTAAAAAGCTGTTGTGCCAAGAAAAAGAAGGAAGCACAAGAGAAAAAGGGCTGTTGTCCTTCGATGAGTAAAAAGCCTTCAATTTTTGCACGTATTAAAGCAGGATTGAGTTACTCCTTCGTGGACCTACTCAGAGATATTAGTAAAAATCTGTTGCTGGGGTTTGTGTTGGGGGGCTTGATTACCATGTTTATACCTCCCGATTTGATGAACCGGTATTTTTCAGGTTCATTTCTGGGCTTGGTAGCGATGGTTTTTGTCGCCACTCCTCTATATATTTGTGCAACGTCATCGACCCCAATTGCGGCTGCAATGATGCTTCAGGGTATGAGCCCCGGTACGGCACTGGTGTTTCTCATGGCGGGTCCCGCAACCAATGCAGCCTCACTCACTGTTCTGGTGAAGCTGTTTGGCCGCAAATCGATCATTTTGTACCTCAGTGTCATTGTGTCTGTTTCTATCGCAAGTGCTCTGGTTCTGGACTCCATGATTGCCCAGGGCTGGTTTCAGGTCCAGGTGAGCTCTGCTATGAAGCATGATCATCACCATGAAATGAGTTTTCTTCAGCTGGCAAGTACTGTGTTGCTCCTGCTTGCCTGTGTATGGTACGCGTTCTTGGCACCATTGATGAAAAAAAATTCGAATCAAAACGAAGCATCCGAAGGAGTGACTCAGGTATAATCGTTCGCCGTGGCCAAAATTGACACTTTATTGAAGATGATGGTGGAGCGGGGCGCATCTGATTTGCACCTGCATGTTGATTATCCTATAACCTATCGAATTGATGGTGAGCTTTGCCCTGAAGGAAAGCCGATATCGAACAAGGGGCTGATTTCCCTCCTTGCTGAAATCCTCAATGCCAATCAAAAGAAAAGGCTGAACAATGGTAAGGAAGTTGATTTTGCCTATGATTTGAAAGAAATTGGGAGATTTCGAGGGAACATATTTTTACAGTCAGGCAAATTCGGTGGTGTCTTTCGAATCATCCCCAATCGGATTAAAACTTTTGAGGAGATTGGTGCACCTCCTGTCATTCAGCACATTTGTTCGACTCGATCGGGACTGATTCTGGTGACCGGTCCAACAGGGTCCGGGAAGTCAACGACTATGGCCTGTATGCTTGATGAAATCAATCGGACTCGCTACGGGCATATTCTTACTTTGGAAGATCCTGTTGAGTTTGTCCATGAAGACAAGAACTGTATCCTGGCTCACAAGGAAGTGGGAATTGATATTCCTTCCTTTCATGTGGGGCTCAAAGCCGCTTTTGGAGAAAATGTAGACGTGGTTCTGGTCGGCGAGATTCGTGATCGTGAATCCATGCAATCAGCGCTCGATTTGGCTGAATCGGGAGTATTGGTTATGGCGACGCTTCACACTATAGATGTAGCCAATACAGTAAAACGAGTCATCAGTTTTTTCGAGGAAGATATGCGACCAATGATTCGCTCGCGATTTGCCTTGAATATCAAAGGAATTATTTCAATGAAACTCCTTCCTGCCAGCAGGGGAGGGCGAGTGGCTCTGTATGAAGTCATGATGGCGAATCAAGGGATTTGCAACATGATCCAGGATGGCAAGGATCACCAGATTGAAAGTGCTCTGGAAACGGGGAAGTCCGAAGGAATGAGAACCTTCAATATGTCACTCAATGAAATGGTAGGGCGCAGAATTATTAGCAAGGAAACAGGGGACTTATACAGCAAGGCAGGTCGAAATGACAGTCCTTGAGCAGTTTGAAAAACTGGTTGCAGAGGCTTATTCCAAAGGGGCTACTGATCTTCATATCCGAATCGGCGGTGAAGTGTGGGTACGCATCGGGGGCAATCTTCGCAAAGATAAAAAGGCTGATTTTGACACCAAGTTGCTTCAAAAACTTGCTGCGGAACTGTTAGAGGAGCAGGAACGCCGAATTCTGTCTTCACTCAAGACCGTGAAGGGGATTCGCGAGATAAGCCAGGAGCTTAAGTTTCGATATCATTTCAGCTTTGAGAGAAGCAAACTTTATATGAATGTTCGCTTGCTACCCGGGAGGGTTCGAACCTGGGAAATGCTGGACATTCCTTCGCTGGCTTTGAATTTTCTAAACAAGAAACAGGGATTGATTTTGATATCCGGTCCCCTCAGTTCTGGAAAAACCTCAACACTGGCAAGTTTTACTGAATATCTCAATCACAACAGAAGAGAGCACATCATATTCATCGATGAAGTTGTGGAGCACAGAGTCAAGAGTGATCGCTGTATTGTGAATATGAGGCAGTTGCACTCGGATACAGAAAGTTACACAACCGCTCTGAAGTATGCTCTGAGAGAAGATCCGGATATTATCGTTCTTGGGGAGATTAATGATGCCGAGAGCGCTGAAATTGCTATCAATATTGCGGAAACGGGCCATTTGGTGATTGCAGGGGTTTCTACCCTTGGGGCCTTGAATACGGTAATGCGTGTTTTGAACTGTTTCCCGGCCAGGAATCTGGAAAATGCCAGGCTGAAGCTGTCTGCCTACCTGATTGGAATCATCTCTCAAGTTTTGATTCCAGACAGCAGTGCCAAGCGTCTTGTCCCTCTGTTTGAGGTCATGACAATAACACCATCCATTGCGAACAATATCCGGTCTGAGCGGATGAATCAGCTGAAGGCTGAGTTTTCAAGGAGTGTAAAGGGTGTTAGTTTGTGCTTTGAAGACTGTGCAGACCAGCTCAAAACCAAGGGTTTACTGCCTCCTACTTTTGATATCTCTTCTCTACTAAGAATGCTCTAAACCGCAATTGTTGCACTTCTTTGGAGAAACTTTATCCACAAATGCGAAGCTGAGGGCTTGTCAACGTGACAGGGAGAGCCAGAACTGGTATATTTTGGCCAGTTTCAGAATCAGTTGAAGGCTGTAAAAAATGGATCAACAAAGTCGTCGTACCTATTATGTAAAACCGGGTTTCCAGCGCAAAATGATGATTATTATCATTCTTGTGGTGGCTATAGCCGCTAATTTGGTGGGTGCGCTTTGCTATGGCTTGATCAGTCATACTTTGCAGACCGAGCTGATGGATCCAACAATTCTTGGACTGGAACCGGGTCAGATTCCCTATCTGGAGCAGAAACTTTTTCAGTTCATGTTTCCCAAAGTTTTGTTGGCAGAACTTATTACCATTTTACTTCTTGCGCTGATGACCTTGCGTTTAACTCACCATATCGCCGGTCCCGTCTATCGACTGGAACAGAATATGGAGGAGATGGCAAAGGGTAACCTGAACTTGAGAACCAGTTTTCGTTCACGAGATGAGTTTACCGAATTGGCACAAGCCCTAAACGAGCTAGGTGACTCCTATTGCAGGCGCCTCGACAGAATTAGTGAAATCGTGGCGGACCTGGAATATACAGACCTGTCACCAGAGCAACAAAAAGCTTTGGATAAAATGAAAGAATATTTGAAAAAACAGGCTGAAGTTGAGGCCTGACAATCCATGAGCTCTACTTCTCTCGCATTCATACGGTTCCTTCTAGGCCTCACTTTGTGTTTGATGGCTTTTGTCTTTTCAGGTTGCTTCTCCAATCCCGATGCTTTGTACGTAAAATCTGTTCACCTCATAGAGCAGGACAAACTTGGAAACGCAGAGAGGCTACTTTTTAAAGTTCTGGAGTTGAAGCCCAAGCATCAGGATGCTCATTATTCTCTTGGCGTGATTTACATGAAACAGGAGCGTTATGGTGAGGCAATCCCCAAGTTTGAAGATGTATTGAAGCTCAATCCAAATGATGTGGACAGTTTAATCAATCTGGGTGTCATTTATGCCCGGCAGAACAAACTGGACAAGGCTGCCAAAATGTATGAAGAAGCAGCTAAAAAAGCTCCTGGGAATAACAATGTTTTACTGAACCTTGCCAGGCTTTTGGGCAAACAGAAGAAATACAGAGAAGCGCGACTACTGTATGAGAAGCTCTTGAGGTCTCAGCCCAATTTGTATCCAGCGAATAAGGAACTTGGGTTTATCTACAAGGCTGAGGGCAAGTTCAATGAGGCAACTTCACAGTTCTCCCGGGCTTCCAAGTTGAAGAGGGATGATGATGAAGTGATTTTTCAGTTGGGTTTTCTCTACCATAAACGGGGAAAATTCAAGACTGCCTCCAAATACTATCTTAAAGCTGCAAGCATGAAGGGTAAAGCCCAGTATTATCTGGCATTGGCGGGTCTCTACGAGAATACCAACCAAAAGGATGATGCCATAACTGCATACCAGAAAGCCTATCAAATCGACAAGTCGTCTTACGAGGCGACTTACCGTCTGGGTGTCCTTACTTTGGTAAAGGATGATTACAACCGGGCCAGGCAATATCTTAAGGCTGCCCAGGACCTGAAACCCCGTTCAGCGGAGGTGTACAAGTATCAGGGTATTTTGATGATAAAACTCAAGCAATATGATCTGGCTCGAAAGAGTCTCAATCAGGCCAAGATGCTCAATAACTTTGTCCGAGGGATTTTCTACCACCTTGGTATGATCGCTATGGAAGAAGACAAGATAGCTGAAGCAGTGGATAATTTTAAGCGAGAGCTTCAGGAATCACCAGGACACATCGAAAGCCTGGTAGCACTGTCCAGTTTGTATCGAAAACTTGGCAAGGAAGAAGAAGCAATGAAGATGCTCAAGACTATTTTGGAGCGGCGGCAGGATGATGCCAGGCTCTGGGATGAATTGGGGACTCTTTACTTGGAGAAGGCTGTTGAAGAGAAGGAAAAGTCCGGGCTTTATGTAGCATTGGAAGACTTTGATGAATCGATTGATGCGTTTACGAAGGCAATCAAACTGGACAACTCTCGTTACGATACCCTGGAGAAGTTGCTCAAGGCTTACGCTGGAGCACGACGCTATGCAGTAGCAATTCCATATCTGGAACAAATGATTCAGGTTCGACCGAAAGCCTGGGAATACTATCCAGATCTTGCCCGTGGATACGTTGCCAATCAACATTATGACAAGGCAATCGACATCCTGAGTCAATATCTGAAAGAGAACCAGCAAGATTCCCAAGCCTGGTTCCAGCTGGGTAAAATCCATGCTGATAAAGGCGATTTTGCGCAGGGAATCAAGATCTTTGATAAAGCTATTGAGTTTGATCCGGGTGACCCCAAGAAGAAGCTCTTTCAGGGTATGCTGCTTGCGGAGGTGAATCGCTTCGAAGATGCATTGAAGGTGCTTAGGGCGGCCATGGAGCAATCCAAGCCGAAATCAGTGGTTAAAAAACGTTGCGAAGATTTGATTCAGCAGATTCTGGAAGTCTCGGGAATGCAAAAGGCCAAGGCTGAAGAAACTCTGGGTAAGAAGGTCATTGGTGACGTCAAAGAGCGTAAGAATACCAGGAAAAAACTAAGAAACAAGCGTTTGGTTGTGGGCTCTCAACGCTATGTGAAGACCATGGTGGTCAAAGGCCTTCGCAAGTACAAAGAGTTTAAAAAGGCCGGATGGACCAAGAAACACCGGGTCGCAATGGTCAAGTACATCAAGTACCGATTGATCAAGAATTATCGCCAGTTGATTAAATTCAAGAAATTCAAGAACAAGCACTCCCGTCGTTATTATTATCTAGCGATTCGCAAAATGATTCAGATTGTGAAGGGGAAAGCCGAGCTCAAAACTCGCTCACGACCTAAAAAGAAATAGTGGGCTTCCTTCTTTTCTCAAGGCTTGATCTGGCCTATAGTCCAGTCAGAAATATTATTTCATCGCTTCTGGTTCTGAGTCATTTTTAGACTCGAAAGTAAATGGTGTAGATTGGCTTGGAGAGTCCCGGTGCCTGTAGAAACCAGTGGGGATTTACTCTCGTAACAACCAGTCAGGCGGCCGATTCTGTAGTACGGGTTCGCTTCTTTCAAGGCTTTGTTCGTTGAATACCCTTAATCGAATCTCTTCAATGGCCTTCATTCTTTGCTGTGCATATCGCACAGCGGATTGCTTTGTAAAAAATCGAGAAATGGCTTCGTAGTAAGGGTAGGCTTCCTCAAATTTATCCAGACTCTCCAGATGCTTGCCTGCGTTGATAAACAAGGTCGTTGCAATGCGCTGAACTTTCTTTCTGAGCTCCTCACTTGTATTGGAGTCCAGTGCGCTTAAAAAACGCTTGGCGGCAGGCATGAAGTTTTTCTGTGAATAATAGAAAGTCCCCAGTCGAAATGAGTCTCTTTGAGAAGCCTGAATCAGGGTGAGCTTCTCGTGGGGATCCTGTGCCAGGTCGGCTGCTTCTTTATAAAAGCGGGTAGAGCGGGACCAGAGGGACATGGCTGTATACTTTCTGGCAAGCTTTTCACAGGCGATTTTGAGCTGAGATTTGCCCTCCATCTCCAGACCGGCCGAATCCCTGACCGGGTTAAACTGTCTTAAGAATTCCTTCAATTGAATTCTGGCATCTCGAAAACGCTGGGCTCCCAAATAACTCTTTCCAATTTCCAGAAGTACTTCCAGGTTGGGAGAAACAGCGTATGCTTTTCGATAAGCGCTGGCGGCCTTGAGAAATTCTTGCCGTACTTTGTGTTGTTCAGCCTTTTGCTGAAAGCTCATTGCAAGAAGTGGTTTGTCCTGCGAAGGAACGGAGGATAGCTGTCTGTATACGCCTTGCATGGAGCGAATCTGGGCAAGACTGTCCATGGAATGCAGGACTGTCGGTTGTACAAGGGCAAGAGCCAGGAAGAAACAGCAGCTTCGATACATGGGCATAGTTTATCACTTCAAGATGAATCTTGGGAGTGAAGAAAGTTTGTCTACAAGCAGTCTACTTTGGTAAGAAGACCTGAGTTGGAACTTTGAGTTAATGAAGCCCTTGTAAACTAGAACTTTGGAGTAATCAAAACCTTGCAGATTGTTTCCTCGGAGCTCGACATAATCCTTCTGGAGATATTCACTTCCTGCTGTTGTAGATCCAGCAAAAGATGAATTTGGGCAACCCCTTCACGATTGGTATTTACTGTTTTACTAAGGGGGCTGTCAGTAAAGCTGTCCAGAATCTGACCAATGACAAAATTATCCGGCTTCATTTCCACCTCAAAGCGGATGGGAAGATCCTGGTACAATCTGTCTTTGGTGTCTCTGGTTTCAATGACAATGGGAATAAGACTGGCACCCTTACGAAGAAGTCGTGCCTGGGCCAACCTCGAATAGCGATCTTCCATTGGTGAAACTTCGTTACTTAGCTCATCACCGGATGGAGCCTCGCCAACAGGGGCAACAGGTTCTCCGGAGCTTGAAGCAGTCGGTGACATCAGAGGCTTTTCCTCCATGGCCACTCCGGTGTCGTCCTTCTTCTTCATGCTGGCAAAACTGACTCTCTGGTTCCCCAGATTAGTGACTTCGAGTCGCTTGTCGAGTTTCGGTCTTTCCCCAGTATCCTTGATATTTCCCGGGAAGGGATCAAAACTTGGTCCTGCATTCCCCACAACCTTCAGGTCTCTTCCATCTTTTTGCTTCTTCGGAGACTTCACGGTAAAAACAGTTTTGAGTTGATCTTCAAGCTGTCTTTCTTCCGGAACAAGGTAGTGACTTTCCTCAATTTTTTTCTGATTGTCTTTCTTGAGTGTGTTGAGAATTACCCTGTAACGATTCGTATTGGGCTCTTCCTTTTTCTCCGGTTTTTTCTCGGCTTTTACAAGGTGGCGCTCTTCGGGAATCTCACCGAAAGCCTGACTGAAACTCACTCTGGATTTAGGGTTGATGACTTTATCTTTGGCGTAAGCCACCTTTTCTCCTTCACGGGATTCCGTATTGTGCATTGCATCGGTAAACGCAGCGAATGGGTTATCAGGTGCATCAGCTGCTCTTTTTGCGCTTTCCTTTCTTACTTCCTGACGAGCTTTGCTGACAAAGTTTCGAAACTCTTCATCAGCCCCAACACCTCTTCTCACTTCATCCATAGCTTGTTCTTTGCGAACATTGCTCAATTCCAGCTGATCGTAGAAATTGGAAAAACTGTCGCCCTGCTTTCTACGGTTATTTTGCACCACATCATTGCGCTTCTCTTCTGTCATGCGATTCAGATCGTGCATAAGAGCTTGAAGGGGGGTTTCATTCTTGCGTACTTCCCGAAGCTCCTCGAGCATTTGCTTTTGAACATTGAATGGAGAGCCACCTTTGGCCTGCACCTCGTGATGTTCCGCCCGCTTGGCTTGCTCTTCGATATTTTCTTCCATCTGGGAATAAAAGTTGGAGAAGTGCTGGTCTTGTTTGAGAACTTTGACTCTGGGACTTCGCTTTTCCTTGTGCAAGCGTTCGTAGTACTTATCCACAGGCATTTTGTCTTGCGGACTCATTACCTCATGCTGGGCCATCGGAGTTGCTGGTTCCAGATTCTGTAGGAAATCTTGATAGGATGAAGCACTGGCTGCCTGTTTGTGAGTCTTTTTGGCATGATCAAAGTACTTCTTTTCCTGAACAGGAATCACGGCTCTTCGAACCTTCTTCTCTCCTGAGCCGACTGGTTTTTTGTCTTCCCAGTTGGAAAGGAAGTCCTCGAAGTTACTTTGTCCTGTGGAGATTTCGATTTCAGGAGAGACAACAATTGGCTTGCGAAAATAGAGCTCCTGAATTTGGTCCATATTCTTGCGATAGTGATCCAGACGATCTATTGACTTTCGAAAGAGGAAGACTTTCTTCTTCTCCTTGCTGTTTTTCATGTCGTCAAGAACCGTGGCAACTTGAGCTTCCATCTTGATGAAGTTACGTACCTTCTGCTCAAGAATTCGAATCAGGGACTGCTTTTCAATCTCGCTGCGATTGTGTGTGATATTCTCTTCAATAGAGAGGATTTCCCGATGGCGAACGTCAAGTCTCAAGAAGAGCTTTTCTACAAGGTCTTCTACCTTTGAATCTGCAAAGATGGAAGCAGAAAACAGAGAGAGGAGTGCGCCAGTGACTACAATCTTTAAAAAAGCAAGGTGGTATGTCTTTTTCATTTCTAGCCCATGTTTTTACCCATATCGAACATGGGAAGAAACATAGAGAGGGCCAGAGTGGTTACGATGGTACCCATCACTACGATCATAACCGGTTCAATCAGGCCGATAAGTGTATCTACTGCCTGGTTGACCTGTTCGTCGTAATAACTACCAATCTTTTCCAAAACCGTTTCCATGGACCCTGTTTCTTCCCCAATGGTGAACATAAGTAGCACGATAGGGGGAATAATGTGTTTGTTCTTCTTGAGACCATCGGAATAGGTCCCGCCACTTTTAATAGCGTCCATGATATCTGTGATGAGCTTTCTAAACTCACCATTTTCAATTGATTGGTAACAAATTTGTAAAGCCTGCAGGCCTGGTACACCTCCACGCAGCTGGCTGGCCAGCGTGTGAACCAGTCTACTGACGAAGTATTTCTTGAGAAGATCTCCCAAAACCGGGGAGTTGAAGCAGATGATATCGAATATTTTGGCACCTTTGGCAGTTTTCTTTACTGCGTAGACCATACCCCCAACCGTAGCGATCAGGGAGACAATGATTTCAATGTATCTTGTCATGAAAAAATTGGATAAATTTTGCACAAACAGGGTGATCCCGGGCATGTTTTCAGGCTTGAGATTCAAAGACGTAATGAACTTGGGAAAGATGACTGTGGTCAAACCGACGGTTACACCCACAGCTACAATTGCCATAGCAGCCGGATACATCATCGCAGACTTGAACTTGGCCTTGAGTTTTTCCTGCCCTTCCGAAAACTCCACGTATTCCTGAAGCATTTTGTCCAGCTGCCCTGACACTTCCCCTGCTGCAACCAGAGACTGGAAATCATTTGGGAAGATCTTGGGATGTTTCTCGAGAGCTTCTGAAAAAGGTTTCCCGGAACTAATGTCATCTGCCAATGCCTCAAGAACCTTGTCGAATTTGGCATTGTCATTTTGATCTCGAAATGCTGTGATAGCTTGCATGAGCGGAGCTCCTGCATTGAGAGCAATCGAGAGTGTATTGTAAAAGGACATCAATTGTTCAGAGTTGATTCCACCTGCCATGTTTTCCTCCTGAATCAGAAACGAAATTCATCGCTTCCTTTTTTATTTTGACGGACTGGCCACTGACTTGTCACGCAATTCGCCCCAAAAACATTTACCGAGGGTTGTTGATGAAGTCTGATGCGCATATCTAACGACTGGAAAAAAACGAATCTTCCTCGTAACCAAACCGCGTTTCAAGCCTTGAAAACAGTCCTTTAGCGAGTAGTACGATTCAGCTCTTTCTCATCGATCTTCCCCTGAAGGACCTTGATTAAACCGTCCTCTCGAAGAGTGATGAAGCCAACCTTGATCATTTCATGTTCAATTCCATGCTCATCCGTACCTTCAGCGATGCAATGGCGCAAAGTAGCATTGTTTTCCAGGGTCTCGTGAATACCGGATCTTCCCTTGTAACCACTATCCCCACACTTCTTGCATCCCACACTGGTGTAGCCGTACTTCACATTGGCTTTTACCTTCTTGGCAAATTTTTGCGCTTCCGGGAAGAGAGGGATCTTTTTTCGGCAGTTGGGGCAGAGGGTTCTGGCAAGACGCTGTGCTACACAACAAAGCAGGGTACCTGCTACGAGATAGGGGGGAACCCCCATGTCAATCAAACGACCAATGGCACCTGAGGCTGAGTTCGTGTGAAGCGTGGAGAACACAAGGTGACCAGTCATGGCTGCCTCGACTCCGATGGTTGCCGTTTCCGAGTCTCTCATTTCTCCCACCAGAATAACGTCCGGATCCTGTCTCAGAAGGGCTCTCAGAGCCGATTCAAAAGTTAGTCCGATTCGGGAGCGGATATTGGTTTGGTTGTAATCAGGGATTGTGTACTCCACCGGGTCCTCGGTGGTGCAGATATTGACCTCGGGAGTGTTGATATAGTTTAGAGCGGAATACAGAGTGGTTGTTTTTCCTGAGCCCGTCGGACCAGTCATCAGGATGAGACCATTTGGCTTGACCACATTACGCTGGAAAATCTCCAGCGTGTGCTTGGAGAAGCCGATCTGTTCCAGTCCAAGGCTCAGCCCCGAACTGTCCAGAATTCGCATACAGACCTTTTCTCCACCCTGTACGGGAAGGGTGTTGACGCGCATGTCGAGATTCTTGCCCTTGCTTACCTGTACCTTGATACGACCGTCTTGTGGAAGGCGTCGCTCGGAGATGTCCATATTGGCCATCAATTTCAGACGGGAGATCAGCTCAGGCTGAAATTTATGGATCACATCAGGGATTTGAATCAACTGAGTGAGTACCCCGCTTTTCCGGTAGCGAATTCTCAGTCGCTTTTTCGAAGGTTCTACGTGAATATCAGAAGCACCTTCGTTGATACCTGTCATGATCATAAGGTTCACCATACGAACAATCGGACCCTCGGCTTCACCAAGATTGATGGCATCTTCCTTGGTTCGGTCGGTAACTTCCAGACCTTCCAGTTCGCTGACCGTCGTATCCATAACGGAAGTGTCTAGTGAAGAAAGTTTTTTAAGACCCCGATTGATGTTGTCTTTGGTGTCGATGAAAAATTTGATTTTGTAGCCAGTTTTATGCTCCAAATCATCAATGATAAAGATGTTGAGCGGATCGTCGTGGACAATACTGAGTTCATTCTCTTCTTCATCGATCTTGACCGGAAGAATGCTGTTTTCATTGAGAAACTGGTAGGTCAGGTTTTCCACGATTTCCATGGGAAACTCTTCCACTTCTTCCGTTTTGAAGGTAGGGATGTTGAGCTGCTCAGAGAGGGCGTTGATAACATCCATTTGAGTGAGAGCTCCCATTTTGACAAGTTCTTCTCCCAGTCGGAGCATACTTTCCTGCTGAAGCTCCAGGGCCTCATGAAGGTGACCTTCGGAAATGAGGCCCTTTTCCAGCAGAATTTCTCCAAGTAGTCTGTGTTCGCCAGCTTCTTCTTCCATTTTTCCTCCCCGACGTGAGGAGTATTTTAAATCAAAAGTTGGCTAATTTCAGCTCAATTTACTGTGCTGCGGTAGTATTATTCGTGCCACCCGCACTGTCAGCTCCTCCACCAGCTGCGGCATCGGTTGCCGGTCGACTACCAATAGAGCAGGAAGGATCACAGCCTGGATCAAATTCTCCGGCGAATGTTTCGGGAATCGGAGACACCAGAATCGAGGCGTCCCTTGTAAAGGGATTGTCATTGTCATCAATCCCCCTGATGGTGAGGTTTGCGATGATGTCCGAATTCAGGTTGGGAACTGTTAAGAAGTTTCCGTCCACAGATAAAACCTGGTTCGCCTGCTGGGTTACCAGTCGAATAAAGAGACAACAAAGTCGGGAGGAATCTGCGTTACTGTCATTGAGTCCGCTAACAGTTCGAATATTGTCACTTGGTGCTAATTCCGTAAATGGAAATGTCGCATTGAAGTGCCTTTGAATCCTGGACTTTTTGGCAGGGATCCCTGTTTGAACATTGCCGTTACTGTCTTGATAAACGATGTCTCCGCCGCTGGGTGACTCATAGGTTATATCAAGTTCGTTAATCGTAACTCCAACACCGTTATTGAGAGTGAACTGAATAACTGCTGGATCAAAAGGGAAAGTACTGGCATTAATCAAGGTCAGGTTTGGATTAATCTCGTCTGAACCGGAACCTGAACTAACTGACACAATTTGAATGTCGGTTCTGGGCTTGAAAGGTGGTGTTGCACATCCCCCAAGGAACATTACGAGTGCTAGTGCGAGCCAAAACTGCCAACGAAAGAGTACCATTCTCATAGCTTACTCCTCTTCAGGTATTCAGAAAGTTCATAGTCTTGTTGATTTTCATCCACGAAGTGATAGGGGCCCGGCTTTGGGTGCTCCACTGATCGAAACTCGTGCTTGAGGTATTTGTGTGGGTGATTGGCAAACTCGGAGTAAATCTTGGGAGTGATCAGAAAGACCAGTTCACTGACTCTTTGATTGTTGCTGTTGGATTGAAACAGCTTGCCAAGACCCGGTACAGCGCCCAGGATGGGAACCATGTTCTTCTCATGAGTCCTCGTTTGACTGATCAGTCCACCCATAATCACCGTATGGTTGTTTCTAATATTCAATGTAGTCTCTGTTTCTTTGGTAGAAATAATAGGCACCCCGTCGAAGTCTCCAGTTCGGGAGGTGATACTTGGTTTGAGCTGAAGATTTACAAAGTCATCTTTGAAGATCACAGGTGTTACTGACAGTTCAACACCAGCTGTAGCAAAGTTTACTGTTCCTTCTGTTACCCCCTGATTCGTAGTAGTAGTTCGGTAAGGGATTTGATCCCCAACTGTCAGGGTTGCACTTTGGCCGTCAACGACAGTGATCTGTGGGTTACTGAGGATTTTTGCAGTACTGTTGGCCTGAATGAAGTCAAGAATGATTTGGAGGTGATCTGGTCCCAGTGATCCAAACTTCAAGCGGGCTGTACCATCACTGGAGAAGGGAGAAAAGAATTCCCCGACAGGAATGGCCCTGCCCGACTCCGTAAAGATTGTTTTCCAGTCCACGCCAAGCTTTTGATCATTGTTCAGAGTGAATTCAACCATCTTCAGGTCAATCACAACCTGCCTTGGTGGAATGTCAATTTCTTTAAGAAGCTCGTCAATCCTTTGCAAGTTTGACGTAGTGTCCTGAATGATGACTCTTTTTTGAGAGGAGCTCAGGGTGTTTCCACCTCCAGCGCCACCACCTTCTCCACCTCCACCACCGGAGCCTCCTCCGTCAGCGAAAGAGAAAATCTGACTGTCTTCAATCCCGGGAATCAGGAATTTGATGCTGCTGACAAATGTTGTTGGAGAAATGAACTTTAATTCAAAAATTTTGGTTTGAAATCTTCGCTTGGGTCGGTCCACATCAACAACTTCCCAGACATTTTCAATTTTCCTGTGCTCTGAGGGTTTGGCAGTCACGATAATTTGTCCATTGAGCTTATCTACAGCGAGTCGAGGCGGGGAGTCTCCACCTGCCGAGGCTGCAGGAGCCGGAGCTGCACCCCCCCCTGTAGTTCCGTCTGTTTGACTTGTCAGGTTTCCACCAACAAGATCTCTCAAAACATTGGCGATCGTGAGTGTGTTTCCCTTTTGAACTGTGTAGGTTTTTGTGTAAGTAGAGTCAACGTCCTCGCCAAAAACAGTGATGATGCTGCCTTCAATACGATATTCCGTATTTGTGGAATCGGAGATGATGTTGAGGGCTTCCCGGATTGATCGACCATTCAAAGTCAGGTTGACGACTTTGGCGACCTCACCTTTGACGACAAAGTCATAGTTGCCCAATTGTGAGATCCCTTTCATCACAGTTCCCACATCTGCACCCTGAAGGGCAAGAGAAACAACACCGGGTCTATCGAGCGGGACAATATTGGAGTCATTTTCCTTCAAGGCTACTATGGATTCATCCGGTTCTGCCTCTTCGTTTGCGATTAATGGCTGAATCAGGAAGGCCATACTCAAAAGTATCAATATAAGTTTCATGTTTTCACCGCTTTGTTTGGCAAGCCCTACCGAAAAACAGTCCTCGGGCAGGTTTACAAATAGACAGTTTTGTACCTTATCGACAAACTTTTGTCTGGATTTAGTGCCTGCAGGACAATTCTTCCTCTCTGCAAGAGCTTTTGGAGAGTCAGTGATCGGGAGAATCCTAGCAAGGCTGTACAAAATGAGATAGAATCTTGCAGTGAGTGCCAGGCATGAGCAGAATGGACTCACCAGTATTGGTATATGAGTAAGCAGAACACCACAAAAGAGGGGCAGACATGAATCAGCAGCGAGCGACCCGATCCAACTATTTCATTCAAAAAGGGCTGCAGGTTAAATTCACATTCATCCTTGTAATGATTGTGATGCTGGTGGCGACCATCACCTTATTCAATCTATATATTATCGGCGATTATGTCATTCAAAATACGAATACTCTGATTGAGCTCAGGGACATGCGCAGCTTCATAATGACCGTCTTTACAATAGTAGGATGGAGGATTGTTATCCTGGGAGTGGTTTGCGTTTTGATTCTTGCCATCATCGGTATCTTTTATTCGCATCAGTTCGCCGGCCCGAGTTATAAGTTGGAAAAATGTCTGAAGGAAATCTCTGAGGGAAATCTGTCTTTTTCAATCCGGTTGAGAAATGGTGATGCCCTGCACAATGTAGCGGATTCAGTTAATTATCTTGTGGATCAGTTTCGGGTGGTCATAGCCAAGACTCGAGACATCGGAGATAACGTCAAGCTTCAGGCGTCTCAGCTCAAGAGCAAAGCAGACAGTGAAGAACTTCAGGAAATTCTGGATAGAGTATCCGAATTAGAAGAGCTTCTGGCCGGTTTTCAGCTGACCCGGGAAGAGGCTCAGTTGGCTCAGCAAACTGTAGGGGTTGAAAGTCCTGAAGAAGAGCCGGAATCCAAGGAAAGCTCTGTTTGAGTATGCTTTACGCAGTTGGGTTGACTGGAGGAATATCATCCGGGAAGTCACTCGCGGCGAGTTTACTGGAACCTTATTTTCAACTCGTAGACGCAGACTTGCTGGTTCATGAGCTCTACGAGAGTCATCAGGGCTTGCAGCAAAGTATCCAGGACAGGTTTGGGGATCACTGCGTTGTTGACGGAGTTGTTCAAAGAAAAGAACTTCGCAAGATAGTTTTTGATGATCCGGCCCTTCTCAAAGAGCTCAACGGGATCGTACACCCAATTGTGGGGGCAGAACTTCACTCTCGTATACAGAATGCAAGAAAGTCTCAGCGCTCCACTTTGTTTGCAATTCCCTTGCTCTTCGAAAATGCTTGGCAAGAGCATCTGGACTGTACGCTTCTGATAGCTTGTGACATGCAAACTCAGATTGAACGGGTCATGAAGAGAGACGGAAGTAGCGAGTTGGAAGCAAGAAACATCATTCAGTCGCAGATGAGCCTGGAGAAGAAGAAGGAACTGGCTGATTTTTGTGTAGACAACTCCTCATCAGTGCAGTTGTTTCAAGAGAAATTGATAGAATGGTACTCCAGTTTGTCCTCCCTACCAAGCGCAGGTTCATAGAGAGATGTTTGAGGGTGGAATCAATATATTTACTCTCTTTGTCCTTGTAGTTTCTATATTCCTTTCTTTTGTATTGCGTAATTTGATTCAGGAAATTCAAACTCTCAAAGAAGACCTTTCCATGGACTTACGCAGTTTTACCCGTGAGTTGGTGGAAGATCATCCCACTCTGGAGCGGTATCTGAAGCTGGGTATTTTGTTCTTCAAGAATGAGGAACATGAAAATGCTCTGGAGTTCTTTGAAAGATTGATCGAAGAAAGAGTGTTTTTGCGTGAAGCTCTCTTCTACCAGATTCTTTGTCTTGTCGAACTTGGTCGAAAGAGTGAAGCAAGAAGTGCCTTTGAAAGCCTGGATCCGGTCAATTATTCCAGATCGGAAATGAATCAATTGCAGCTGGCTTTTGCTTATCGCGGGCCACTTGTGAGAATCAGAGACTTCTTTGTTCGAGTTTTGTTGACTCATGTTCCCTTTCAATATGGGCCGGCATCTGGTCATTTGGCGGATCCAAAAGAGCGGGAAATGCAAAGAATTCTGGCGGGACTCCCTACTCGGTACACCAAGGTGCAATTCCAACAGGAAACCGAACTTGGGATGAGTTGCTCAGCAATCGACAAACACCTCAGCCGTGAAGTTCAAATTGAGGTTGCCCGGGAAAATCTTACTCAGGAGCAGATGGATCGATTCTTTGATTACCCGAGGATTTTGGCGAGATTGCATTCACGCTTTTTCCCCGAAGTCTATGATTTGCAGCAGACTGGAATTGTCTTTTTTAGCCTGGAAAAGTTTGAAGGTCAGGAATTGCATCCCATCCTGAGTGAACACGTGGAGGCGAAGCGACTTGTGAATATTCTAAGGCTCTGGATCAGTATCTTGTCACGAGTGGAGTTTCTACATTCAGTTGGCGCAATGATGGATCCCTTTGATCTCAAATTTTTTGGTATTCATAAGCTCAGAGAAAACTTGTTTTGCTGGGCCAAGCTCAAGAAGATGGCTCCTGAAGAGTTTCATTCCCAGGAAAAAGCTGTTCGTGATTTGTTTGTTCATGTTGTCCAGAAATGCTCAGATGGTCAAAAGATTGGCGCAGAGGTGCAAAAGTCGCTGGATGAAGCCTTGAAGGAGGCGAAAACCGGATCTTTGTTGAATCTTACGGAAAATTTGGAGAGAGCTCTGGACCGAATTCTCTATGCTCAGCAATCTGACATTCGCTTACAACTCGAGCAGCTTACCATACTTGAAAAGGTACATCGCTCCAGTATTCACGGCTTAAAGGGAAAGTTTGCGATAGTTCAAAGATACCGCGAAGAGCCAGAAAAGCTTTTGAGAACATTCTTTCGAGAGAGCAATGTCCAGGATGTGGAAGACAAGCTCAAGAGACTGGGAGAAATGCTTCAGGAGCTAATTTCTTCCATGAACCAAAATCCTTTGCCAATGAGTGAAGAGCTTGCCGGACTTGAAGTTCGCTCAATAACTGAAGATATGAGAGATTATTTTGAGAGGTCAGCCCAGGGGAGAAGTAAAGATTCAGGTCTGGATTTTCTCAAGGAGCAATACGAGCGCTTCAATCGCTTAAGTGACCATCTCAGTGAGTTCATTTCTTTTCATGAGGTCAATCTCGCAACCTATATTCAAACTTATCTCCCCAAAACCATTGAGCCTTCCAAAATAGAGGTGGACTGTTCACCAGAGTCACTGGTTCGAAAAATTTGTGTGCTCGATCAGGAAGATTTTGAATCGAAAATGAATCTTGTCCTTGAGAACTTGATCCATAACTCCCTGGAGGCGCAGGCTCAAAAGCTTGTCTTGCAGATTCTTGTGAACGAAAGGGATCAGCTTGTCTTGATTGTAGATGACAATGGCTCAGGGGTTTCCCAGGAAGTGTTGGATGAGTTGACGGCGTCTGGAGGGACAAGTCTGCAGGGTGGTGGAACTGGTTTGATTGCCTCCAGAAACACGATACAATCTCTGGGAGCCAATTTTATAATAGAGTCGAAGGACGGAAAGGGGACTCGCGTTACGATCGAGTTTGTATCCTATGCTGCCTAGTGAGAAAAAATGATTGAAGTATTAGTAGTCGAAGATGACGACAATTATCGCTATGAGATTCAGGAAGAAATAGACAGTGCTTTGAAGGGAGGTAGCTCGTTTCATTATGCAAGTAATCTGCAGCAGGCAATCACCTGTTTGCGAACTCAAGAGATAGATCTTGTGCTCACAGATATTATTTTCCCTCTGGATGATCTGAACCAGAAACAGGACGAGGTTGATTACACAGCAGGAGTGAAGCTTGTTGAAAATCTTCAAAAGGCTAACTTTCAAGGGCATATCGTGGTTCTTTCATCTCAGGACAAGAACTTTGCCGTGGATCTATTGATTCGATTTCGCCATGTGACTGATTATGTCTTCAAAGATGCAAGTTGGAAGGAGATTCTCCACAAAATTCAAAAGCAGATTCAGATCCTGGAAACACAAAAGGAACTGCGAGCACAACTTGGAGAAAAGCATCCACTGATTGGTAATTCAAACTCGGTTCAACAGATACAAAGTTTGGCTAAGAAATTGGCCAATCTGGACACAACGATATTGATCATGGGGGAGTCCGGGGTAGGGAAAGAAGTGGCTGCCCGTCATTTTCACATGGTGTCCAGTCGCTCAACCGGACCTTTTGTAGTCGTGAACTGTGCAGCCATTCCAGAGTCCTTGTTTGAAAGCCACTTTTTCGGTCACGTCAAGGGGGCCTTTACCGGAGCGGAAAACGATAGCCGGGGTGCTTTTGAAAGTGCTCACGGAGGAACCCTATTTCTGGACGAAATTGGTGAACTGCCACTCTTGATGCAGGCAAAACTCTTGAGAGTTCTGCAGGAGAAGCAGGTGACTCCTGTAGGTGCGCAAACCGGTATTGATGTGGAAGTTCGGGTAATTGCAGCCACGAACAGGTCATTGGAGGAGGCCGTTGAGAAGAAAGAGTTTCGCGAGGATCTTTATTACCGAATCAACGGGTTTCCTTTGAAGATCGAGCCTTTGAGAAACAGGCCTGATGATGTGGCTTTACTTTGTGAACATTTCCTTGAGTCTTTGTATCAAAAAACAGGTATACGAAGAACTCTCAGCCCAAAAGTTGAGAGTTTGCTGTTGAATTATGCATGGCCCGGAAATATCCGTGAGCTTAAAAATACCCTGGAGCGACTTGTAATTCTCACTGATCATGAATGTATCGAATATGACGATGCCATGCGAGTTCTGCAGTTCACGGCTGAAGAAGACTTTCGAGTCCAGTTTCCTCACAATCTTCAGGATTATAAAGAAGCGAAACAGGGGGTTCTGGATGCTTTTCACAAGCAGTTTTTCTCCTATCACCTGAAAGCAAACGGGAATCAAATCTCTAAAACCGCAGAAGCGATTGGCTACAATCGAAATGATTTATCCAATGCTGTGAAAAAATTGGGTATCCCTACGAAGTAAGGGGCTGAAGTGTAAAAAGTGCAAGGTATTGCTTGCATGAGGTGTAATGATGCAATGTTTCCCTTGCATCTCTCCGGGGAAAGTCGATTAAATAGGGAAAAACAGGGTTGGCACAACTTTTGTATTAAGGCAATCGGATCTCGATTGAAAGATCTGATTAAGCCGAATTAAAGACGAAGCAGAAAGCTTCTGAGGAGGAACAATGAAATCTCTAATTAGAGTCCGCAAGGGTTTTACCTTGATCGAGATTCTGGTGGTTATCGTGATCATCGGGATTCTGGCAACAATGGGTATTGGTAAGTATGCACAGTTTTCGCGAGATGCTCGCAAGTCAGGCTGTGTTAATAATCAAAACACAATCGACAAGGGTATTGGTATGTGGGAGTCAAAGTATACGAACTTCGCCCTCAAGGCTAATGCCAATGGTGCGATTAGCTGTAAATTTTACATGAACGGTAAGAAGTTTGACTTCGCAGAGTCTTCTGGTAGGTTCCCTTCTCGCTTCAAAGCTACAAACAAAGATGATGAGGTTTACGACCAGATTCAGGACGAAACTATCTTTATTTGCCCTGAAAGTGCGAATGCTTACTCTGGTATTGATAATATTCCACAGTCTGACAAAGCGGCTACTACAGACTACAAGTGGTTCATGTTTGCTCGTGGAACAACTTCCGGTTCACTGAAGCCCACAGGTGGAAAGCTTCGTGGAACTGGTTGCCTCGTTTGGGGAACTGTGGCTGATAAGCCTGACCGTGGTCCTGGTGGAGACGTGGTAACTGGAGGAGACCAAAGTTCTGGACCTTCAGGTACTGAAGCCGACCTGCACTCAGGAATTCTGTAATAAATTCCAAATTTCCTGGGCCGGCACTCTTGCTGGTCCAGGAAATATATGGAATAATTAAGATAAGGAAAACAGGGCTTAATCATATCTTTTTCCTTCAAGGTCCTAACTGAGGAGGGGTCATGAACCCAAAAGCTTTATTATCACGTGGATTCACGTTACTTGAGTTGTTGGTGGCGATTGCGTCGTCTACTGTAATTCTTGGTGGTTTCTTAATTGCATTCTCCAGTTTGAACAAAACTTCCAAGCTTCATGACGACGAGTTAAGGAACTTGAGAGAAGGTGCGACTGTTCGAATGACGATTGAAAAGGCTTTGGCCGGAGCTTCCAACGTGAACTTCAACGAGATCAACACGGAAGAGCTGGGTAACGTGAACATCCTGTACTACTACAAGTACGATGACAACAACCTTCTCAACGAGTATGGATACTTTTACATTGATGAGCAGCGTATCAGTGTTGATCCTTCTTATGAAGAACGTTTAGACCTCGATGGTAACGAGATTAATGTCACTCACCTGTTTTTTAACAAGATCGATGTGGACCCAGGCGATGCAAAAGCAAGCGCAGCGGAGCCACCCGATCCATCGAAGCAAGCAGACTTTCCCCTGGTAGATGCGAACCGTCAAATTGTGGTTCATGATGCCAATGACTTCAATGTTAACATCTCTCGGGTGGACACAGAGCAAGGGGACAAGAGAGTGGCTTACAATGTTGACTATCAGATCACTACTGCCTACTTTAGTGGTGGCTCCAGTGGTGAGACTGTAGATCGAAGAGAACGTGTCTTTAAAGGATCATCTTATGCGCTCGGCAAAATAACCGGGTAAGATGTTCTTAAGACCACATAGTCGCAAAGCACTTTCAATCATAGAGGTAGTAGTTTCCCTCACCATCCTCTCGGTGGTGCTGCTGACCTACGGCTCAACAACTCAATCCAAGAAGGTATTGATTCGTGATCTGACGCGTCAAAGTTTGTATCAGCGTCTGGCCAATGTTCAGCTTGAGCGAACGATGAATTTCGTTCACTCCAACCGCCAGGAGGCACGGAACTACCATACAACCGCGAAATCCGATGTTGCTACCGGTTCTTTTGGTAACTTCGCTGAGGTTTTTTCGTTTGAAGGGAAAAGCGGAAATCTGGACGAGTTCAACGGTGGTAACTTTCCCAATATTCCATTGCTTCAATTGCAAGTGCGTGGGACGGCTTATGCATCCAATGCTTATCTGAATGACGTTGGAGCTGGTGAGCGTTTCCTGGCTTTTCCCTACCCCAAAGAGCTGCGTGATACACCGGTCTACAATCCCTCCACTCTTTGGCCGACCATTTCATCCAATTCTGGCACACTTCATCATATAACTCCCAAGCTCAACGAAGATGATGGTGGCCAACGAAAGTACCGCTCACTCTTACCTCTGGTTTCTGAAGAATTTACCATGATTGACGCTGGAGGAACTCGTTATGAATTAGGTTATCAGTCTTCTGGAGTTTTGGCTGCGGATGACATCCAACTCGCAGCGGGCATGCAGATTTTTATTGATCCCGGTGTGATCGGAAAATGGGAGAACGAGCGGGTGCGCCGTTACGTGTACTACCGCAAGGTACGGGAAGGCAATATTGTCTTCAGGAACAACGTGAAGGGTCGCAATGATTCCAATACAGAAGATGGACACATCACCACTGATATTGACAACCTGTACATCCAATCCCTGAATGACTGGACCGGAGCCAACAACTCCAGTAATGGTGGGGAAGTCACAGGAGTCCGGGGGACAGCCTACCCAACAACTGTTGGTGCTGTCGGAGCACATAGCATATACATCATGGTTGTTGTGCGGGCCATCGAGCAGGAGGATGTTGCTATTGGAATGACATCCATGGATGATTCGGAGTTTTTGAGAGAAAGCGATATTAAGGCTGTGGCTGTGGGGATAGCAGCGCCAACATATGGTAAAAATTTATTAAAGACGCTGGATTTAACCTATCATCGATATTCCTGGTCAAGAATTCCGGGTACAAAGTGGTGGCGCCAATGAGAAGACAGCCAACCACAAGAAAGGGCTCTTTGCTGGTTTTGTCTATCGGCGTAATGATTCTGGTTTCTTTCCTGACCATTAATCAACTGGATTCCATCAAGATGAATTTCAGTATCCGTAAACATATGGATCATCAAAGGGCTGCAGATATTGCCGCTCGAAGCGGGCTCGACTATGGCTATGCAATGATCAAGAATGTCATGGAGTCCATGAGTATGGTGGACCTGCGCTTTGCCACGCACATCTACAATAGTCAAAACCCGGGAATGGTTGCTGAGGTGCCACCGTCCTGGCAAGAAGTCATCAATCATAAATTTGATTATGATGCCAGGCTGGCTTTTGCAGGAGGTAATGGCTCCAACTGGGCAGGTACAGACTCCTTTGATACAGGAAACAGTGTTAGTCCCAACCCACCTTTTGACTACGATCATGCAGGTGTTTATGCACAAGCTAACGAGGGAATTGCAGGATTGCACTCCGCAGTTTTGGGTCCTTCATCCTCCAATTCTCTACTGGCAACTGATCCTTTTGAAAGTTCAGTTCCGGGTGAAGATATTGAAATGAGAGAGTACGGTTTTGGTTCAGATCTTGGGGATGGTAGCAGCACAGACCAAAGTACTTTGTCAGAATGTGCGCTGGAGAGGGTGTTTAGCTCAGGTTCGGGAATTAGTGAGGTCTATACACTGGCACCTGACCCACCTTATTCAACTTCCGAGTGTGGCGATTTCACAGCAAATCTAACAGATCCTACTCCAGAAAATATTGCCAAGGACAGGCCCCTTATCTTTGATGAGCGAGAGTACAACTACATGACAGACGGTCACTTTGGAACCAAGCGTTGGCATTATTATGACAGCTGGAACTTCAGTGGCGTTGGTGGAGAAAATATTCTTTCAGACATCGACAGCGGAACTCCAAGGGGTACAGGTGGGATGATACGCCGGACTCCGCAAAATTTGGACGGAGGAGCGAATTATTTTCAGGATCATGCCCATATACTTTGGGAGCGCTTGTTTAATCATCGCCGTGATGTGGATATGCGTTATCCCTATGAGCCACTCGACGACACAGCCTCTACTCCAGAACTCAGAGATGTGACCAATGGCTCTTATCAGGTGGAACTCTTCACCGAGATGAATCTGAAGGGCCTGGATTATGCAACTGATGGAACCATTATGAATCCAAATAACTATGGGAATATCAAGCACAAAGTCTTCTTCAAGCTGTGGGTTACTCGGGACGAGGGCAGAGATGATTACGGTGATAAAGGTGTAGCTGGTACTGTAGTCACAACAGCCCTGATTAAAGATGGAGGCGGAGCCAATATTGACTTAATGGACTGGAGCGGGAATACTCTGGCGTCATTGGCAACAGGTGGAAACGCCTTGCAAATCAGTACAAGCGTTTACCCGGTTGATTTACATCCAATGTGGTCCTTGAGGCGTGATTCTGGATCCGACCTGGTTTACTCCAAAGCTGCCGGTGGTGGGGTGACACAAGCGATTCAAACCTCCATCGGAAGGCCATTTTATTTACAGGATTTTCTTGACTGGGATGGTGATGGAAATACAACAGCACGCCTGGGGGCGTTGAGTTTTCCAGTGCCTTATCTAGCCTATCAACGTGGGGATTTCGACTACTTTCATCCCTCTGTAAGAGGTACGACTCAAACAACACCAGTTTCCCTCTCTCACCCTCACTACACCAAGTTTACTCTTTGGTCACTTGGCACGGTACGAGAAGTCGACCCGGACATTCTTGCGGACAATGAATTCATGAATGAAGAAGATCAAAAAATTTCTCACTTCAAAATTGTCGCTCGGGCTCTTTACAAGATGGTCTTTTTTATGGATACCCGTGTCACAGACGTGAATGATGAGGCCAGTTATACCTATGACTCCGGAGCCGAGTCAGATACTGTGAGTGGTTGTGGTGGCGACTCCAAAAATATGGCCAATCATATCTACTTTGCTGCGCGGCGGATTCCACAGTGTGATTTGGGAGATGGTGTGGTTCTGGTCCACGAGCCTACCGGTATCTACATAGAGAACTTTGAAAAAGTTTCCTACAGGAGTTCAGTGCCCTAATGTTTCCGTCCAATCATAAAAAGGGTTTTACTTTACTTGAAATGGTGACGGTGATCGCCATTGTGGGAATCTTTGCGAGCTTTGCCGTTTACAATATTTCCGGAGCGATGAAGCATCACAAGCAGGCCCAGGCGGCCCGTTTGATTTCCAATGCAATCGGAGAGGTTCGGACATTTTGCATGTCCGCGTCTTTTGACACAAGCAACACAAACTTCTGGGAAAACGGTAAGCCAACCCATCTTGGTTGCAGTATCTACTTTTATCAGGGTTGGGTGAATCCCAACAATGTTACCGAGGCAGGAAGCACCTGGGCAGACGGTAGTGGAGAAGAATACGAACTGAGTTACTCTATTCTCACTGTATTGGATGCCGGTTCTGATACCCAGTATCGCAAGGAGTCCCCCGATTATGACTCAGGGAATCCCTCAGTGGTCAATCTGGCTAATGAAAAAGCGATGTCAGATATCACTCAGGATCATATTCGAATGCGCTTTGTGAATTTGCCAGAGGGAGTGGTTCTACGTACAGGCAATGCAGGAGGGGATACGGAAGATACTCCTGCGGGAACCTTGTTGGCAGATCGTGCTTACATTACCTATGATTCCTTTGGCAGGGTAATCACCAAGAAGGGTACTTCCAGTGACTTCACTTACTACAGTGATGAGTTTGATGGAGCTCCGTCATATATCACTATTCACTACGATGTAGGTGGTGCAAACAACTCGGATCTCGACCCAATCTACCTGGATTTACGTACGGGTAATGTTGTGACGAATACCGAGAACATTGGTAGTCTTATTTTCCCTGCTTTTGGCTCTTGAGTGATCTTAATGATTTCGAAAGGTCAGATTCCTTTTCCCGATCATTAAGCCCTCTTCTTGAGCTTTCCTGGCTTCCTTGTCCAGACCCATACGCTTCAGGATGAGGCTCTTTTGAAAGTAATTGCTCTCATCAAGAGGGTGATAGTCGATAGCTTTCTCAACCCAGTACAGCGAGCCCTTGAAGTTTCTATTTTGCAATTCCAGAACTGAAAGCCACTGTTCGAGATCGTAGTAACCGGGAAAACTGCGCTGAAGCATCAGGCCAAGTTTCATGGCCTTTTCGCTTTCATCAAGTTCTACGAGAAAGCGAAAGTAGTAGTAATCCTGATGGGCTCTGGCAAGGGGACTTGGTATACTGTCGAGTTGACTCCAGCGCTTGAGAAGAGTATCTATCTTTAGGCTTTGGTCCAGCTCCTGAAGTAGTTTATGCAGCTGCCATTGATGCTCATAATGAAACCAGCTGACAGGAAGCAGACCCAGTCCTATCAGGGCGAAGAACAGTCGAAAGAAAATCTCTACAGCTTTCATGAAATTTCCTCAAAGTCTCGATTCATTCCAGCCAGCAAAAGGCTAAAGAGCAAGAATCCTTCCGGATAATTCAAGTGCACGCTTCCAAGAGAGCATAGTGCGGTAATGGATAAAGCCGCTTTGCAGTGATTGAAAGGACAGTAATAGAGAATCCAGGTGATAAGTAAAAGCACTGGAATCATTAACCACCCTGACTCGCAAATCCACTCCAGGGCAAAGTTATGAGCTTTGTTTAAGGAATGCTGCTTCGGATGCGGGAAATAGGAGTGGAGATTCTCTTTTACATAGGAGTGAATTCTGGTGGCATATTGCCCGGTACCCAGGCCCGCAGGATTTTGGGAGATTGCGAAGAGCGTGGATTGGAAAATAGTCAGGCGGATACTTACAGAATGGGAGAGCTTGTTTCGAAAGGTTTCTTCCGGGCTGACGTTCGAGCGCAGCTGCAAGAACAGAAAGAAAAATAAGGCCCCTGCAATAAGGATAAACCAGCGAAACTTGCTCCGAAAGAAAAGGAGGACACCCATTCCCAGGATTGCATTTTTCGATGCGCTGAGCCAAAGTACAATCAGAGTCAGGATTAATGCATACCAGTGGTAATCTGTTCGCTGTGCCTTTTTACAGCCCCTCGCTGAATCAAACCAGATTAATGCAAAGATGGCCACCGTCAGGATGGCGAAAACATTGGGATGAAAGTAGCTTCCATTGTAGCGGCCATCACTCAGCTCCCTGACCCAGCTAAAATCGGACCATCCCCATTGCAAGCAAACAACAGCAAGGTGGCTGATGATCATTCCAAATCCCAACTTTTTGAAGAACTCGGAGTTTGGAGTTTCCAGCCTGAGACAAAGATAGAAAAGGTAGGCAGCCGACTCGAGCATCAGGGTGTCCAGTCCGTAGAGCCACCCGGGAGGTGGATTGTCTAAAACCGTGTGCAATGCCAGATAGCTGACAAAGCGAAGTGAGACCCATAGCCCCAAGGCCATATCCAGTAAGTCAGGCTTGAGCTTTTGTATCTTGCTCAAGCCTGTAAAGGACAGGTTCAGGCAATGAACTGCCACTAATCCATAGAAAAGGGCTACGCGAAGGCCATAGACCTCATAGAGTGTTTCATGATAAAGAAAGGGAAAAGCTATAAAATAGAGCAGCCAAAGCTTAAGCATTGTCTGGCTCTGGGGCGGCCTTCTTGATCTCTATATGATTATTTGAGGGTGGCTTTTTGCGATGCTTTCTGGTGAGTTTCCAATTGCTGTCACCAAAATAGAAGAGCTGGGCAAACTCATCATCTGTTACCCGTCGTGCCCCCAGATTCTTTCTACGCTTCTCCAATGCAGGCTTGATTTGTTTCAAGCCATCTTTTAGCCCTCTTAGATAGGCTACTGGAGACCGCGCCCACAGAATATGGTAGGCCGCCATGGTCACGATGTGTGCCAGGATTCCCAGCGCATTTGCCTGGAGGTGAGCTTTCGGAAAGTTCTTCATAATCATAGGGAAATAATTTCTGGTGATGTAGTAGGTCTTCAGACCGTGGTAACGATTCGCAGTAGCCGATCCTATGTGGGTTACCTTGGCACGAGGTTCGTACATACATTTATAGCCCCTGATCTGTGCCCGAAAAGAGTAATCAACATCTTCAAGATACATGAAGAAGTCCTCATCGAAGTCTCCTACATCCTCTATGACTTCCTTGCGAAACATAGAGGCAGCTCCTGTTGCTCCAAAGACCCATCGTTGGCTATCAAACTTATCGCTATCAGAATTGAGGTGTCCAACGTTGAAAGTTCGTCCCACGGATGTAATACCATCTCCAGCTGAGTCAATGAGCTTTTCATCGTGATGGCAAAGAACCTTGGAGGCAATGAAGCCCACCTGATCGTTCTCCTCCAGAGCTTGCACCATATACTGAACCCAGTCAGGATCAGCTTTGGCATCGTTGTTAAGGAAGGCGATGTAATCTCCTGTGGCAATTTTTATACCTGCGTTGGCAGCGAAAGCAAAGCCCTGGTTTTTGGGAAATTGGACCACTTTCACTTCAGGGAAATGTGATCGGACCATTTCTACGGATTTATCCGTAGAGCCATTGTCGATCATGATCACTTCCACATGCTGGTAACTTTGATGGAGAGCGCTTTGCACCGAGTTTCGGACGAATGCTTCACCATTAAAGTTTGGAATAACAATGGAAACGACTTTATTTCGCTTCTTGAGGCCAACACCCATCTTTGGTTTCTGCTTGGCTTTGTGAATCAACCATTTATTCTGAGCGTAGGCTACAAATTCCTCGAGTTCTTCCGGTGCCATTGCATCCGTTCGAACCACGCTGGTACGAAAGCCGTCTGCCGCAGTTACCTTGTCTACCAGGTGCCCCTTATCTTGCAAGTGGTGCATGAACTTGGAGCCAGGGAAAGGGGAAGCTAAAGTGAACTGTAAACTCTCTGGATTAAGATCCAGAGCCATCGCAAGTGTCTTCTCGCAGCTTTCCTTGGTTTCGCCGGGAAGACCAAACATAAAGGAAAGGTGGGTTTTGATTCCAAAGTTGTGAGTCATTCTGATGTTTTGAACTGCCTTCTTCAAGTTGAGGCTCTTCTCCATTGTATCCACAGCATTTTGATCTGCGGATTCGATCCCGAATTTGAGTGCATGTACACCCGACTCTCGCATGACTCGAAGTAACTTCTCATCCACAAGGTCTGCTCGGGACATGGCTGCCCAGGGTACCTTTAGACCGCGACGAATAAGCTCCTGAGAAAAGGCCGTAATACGTCTCTTGTTCACATTAAAGGTGTCATCATCGAAGTAGATGCTCTTGAAGCCCCACTCAGTGACCAGCCATTCAAACTCGTCTGCCAGATCGTAAATGTCACGAACACGATAATCGTTGTTGCCGTACATAATCTGGGGCCAGGCGCAAAAGATACATTTGAAAGGGCATCCTCTTGAAGCCCACATCTGAGCAGACGGCGTGGGAATATTTCCGGGCTCATCGTGGTAATTGAGCATGGGAAGCTGATCTCTGGATGGCCAGGGATAGATGTTGATGTCATTTGCCAGAGGGCGTCTTTCAAACCCTGAGTAGCTGCCATCTTCATTCATGAAGCTCGCGCCGATGAGCTTGGTGAAGTTCTCACCTCTCTCCATTTTTTGAACAAGTTCAAGGAGGGTGTCTTCGTATTCACCCACCAAACAATAGTCTACCTGAGGATTGTCACGAACGAAGTTCTCTTCCTTCATTTCATTGGCAAGACCCATAAAAACGACTTTAAGTTTGGGAATCTTCTGCTTGAGGTGCTTGGCAATCATCAAGTCGTTATCCATGGAAAACGAGCTGATTTCCATACATAGCAGGTCTGGTTGATACTTAATGACTTCTTTGTAAAAATCCTTGTGGCTTTGCTTGAGAGCCAGGGAGTCGATCATCTTTGGGCGGTAGCCATGTTGCTCAAGCCAGGAGCAGGCATGGGCCATAAAGAATGGAAAAGGCATGTACTGATGATGCTCTTCTTCGAAGTGCGGCCATCGTGAACCGGCACGAACAGCGTAATAACCTTTTTTCTCCCATGGTGGATTGGACAGTAGAATTTTGAGCATTAGTATCCTTTATTGTGGCAAGTTATCTATATTCTAAGGGGCGAAACCCTATTGAGCAAGGGCATTTGCAGGCTTTTTGGCTCCAATTTGAAACCCTGAAATGCAAGGGGTGTTTTAAATCGGACCACCTGTTCAAAAGATCGACAAAAAACTAAGAATAATGAAGTAATTTGTCGATAGTGCCTGCAATGGAAACACTGCCAATTGTCGATTGCGATCAAGCTCTGGGATTTCAATTCCTCGAGAATGTGAAAGACTTCGTGGAAGAGCACTATTATCAGGTGAAAAGCTTATCAAACCTGAGCTTGCCTGAGAGACAGCGCTTGTTTGCCAACGTTTCCCGAACAACACTGATGCAGGTTTTGAAGTTTCTTTATGTCCATGAAAAAGAGCAGGACCCCATAACTCAAAATGTAGTTTCACAGTTAATCTGGAAGCTGCTTCGGACTCTGGAAATGATTCAGCAAGAAGAAGAGGAACAGAAGCGATTGGGTTTGCATCATTCTCCCGAATTGTTAAAGACTCATATTCAATCCTGGAAAAGGGCATTGGTCCAGGAGCTGCAGAAGATGGACCTTCCAGTCACTATTGAGCAGAGGTTAAGACTGAAATTGCTGAGCCTGGGAAAAGTCCATCAAAACATGAGTCAGAGTCTGGTTGTGTCAGATGAAAGTGAATCGCTCAACAGCCTTGAAGAATTGTTCTTTCGGAGTTTCGAGCAGGGAGAAGTCCGTCAGGAAATGCTCATGAAGTTGCTATCCCGTGATTTTGATGAGGTTTTGGACTTTTTGCAAAGCAAGATAGAGAAGGGAGCCTGCCAGGAGAAGCTTCATTCCCTTGAAGTCTTGAAGTGTATTGGTCATGAACGAAGTTTGCTTCTCATTTCCAGAATGAGTCTCTGCGAAGATTTAGTGATCAGAGCGAAAGCAAAGCAGATTTTGCTTTGGGCCAGAGATCAGGCTCATTTTGAGGACCATCAACTGTTGCTCACTCGTTTCTTGAACAAGATCAAGGAACTGGAGCAGCGAAGAGCGCGGGAAGAGGATGAAAAAAGACTTCAGGCTCGAGAAGAGTTGATCTTGTTTCAGTACCGAAGCTTGCAGTCTGAAGACCCTGTGGAAAAGATACGATTTGTGACTTCGATTCCCTCTCAGGAATACCATGAGTTACCAAACTTTTTGGAGGAGTTCTTTGCTTCGGAAAGGGACGATTCATTGGCCGCCAAAGTATTAAGAAGGGCAATCTCGGAGGGACTCTTTCAATATGAAAGTGTGTGCTGTCGCTACCTTTCATTCGGTCGAGACTCCCTGGTGTTTCAAATTCTTCAACTGGTTCGGGATTACCAGATGAGTGGCTGTGTTGAAGCAATTCGTGAAAACCAGGATCGCTACAAGAAGATCAATGCGAGTATGGCAGAACAGACGCTTCTTCTGCTTGAATCTGAGTAGAGATTCATTTCCCGAAGACACTGGATAAGTAGACTCTTTGAGTGCAAAGCCTTGCAGCCCTTTCACACAGTTAGCTAACGTAGACCGTTGCCTTCTCTCTTTGCCGAATGGCACTGTGAACCTTAAGTAGACCGTGCTCTGTAATTACCTCTGAGCAGTAGAGATCAGGCACCATGCTAAAGATCTGAGAACCTGCACCACAGAAAATAGAAGGGGGTGTGATGTTTGTTTTAATCCCTTTTTGAGAGAGCATGGCACTGGCTCGACCAGCAGTCAGGTTACCCATTTCGGAAAAGATTTCTCGAGAGAGTTCCAGATCAACGGATTCCGGGTCCATATCAATGCTTTTGGAAATGGCCAGAATTGTTTCCTTTTCCCCAGAGAGGATAAACATGCCTTCAAGATCATGAACATAGTAAATCAGAATGTCGAAACCCAGAGTTTCTACATACTTCTTATTCAGTGGGGTGCTTTCTGAAGTTCTTAATATAGTAATTGAGTACTCACCGAGAACTTTTTTGACGGCTTTGGTGAAAATTTCACTGAATAGAAAGTCTATAGCTAAGCCCTATCTCATCGAGATTTCCAGTTTGCTGTCTTCGTCTACCAGCAAAATTGTAGTAAAGATATCTTTCGTGATGTAGCACATCTTGTTCATTTCCTGCTCAGTGAATCGAATTTGATAGCTTGTAACCCTTTGTGCCTTGGGCTCATCCTTGAGTGATTTGACTTCCTTGCGGTACTTTTTTTCAAGCAGGGTGAACAGCTCTTCCACCATTTCATCTTCAAAGAAATTAGAGGCTGGAAGATCGAGCAGGTAGTCTTCTCCCAGTTTTGCGAACTGCAGGAAACAAGGGTAGTCTTCCGGCTCCATGATAAAGAAGTTCAAGTGCCGGTCTTCGTGATAGCTCTCTATTTTGCTCAAAATGGTGTTGATGAGTGACATGATTCACCTTTGGTGCAAATAGAATACAATCCCAGCCGGATTTGCTCAAGTGAAAGCAGTCAAATCTTGAGGGCTGCTATTGTTTCTTCTCGAGTCGGTCGAAGTACTTTCGGATGAGTTCTTTCATCTTTAAGGGAATATCTCTTCTCTTCATGAGTTGACGGCTTTGTTCTTCGAGTTCTCCCTGGATAACTCGCCCCGTAGCACCCTTTTGCAGCTGGTTTTGCTCGCTGGCCTGCTCAGACTTCCTTTTCTTTCCTTCTTTCTGCTCCTTCATGGCACTATGGGCTTCGAGAAGTTTGTATTCAATCTGCTTTTGCTTCTTGCGAGTGTCTTCAGACAGGTCGCCTTTTTCGAGTCTTCCTTTCACTTCCTGCATTTCCTTGCCCAGACCTTTGAGCTTCCCAGCGAGATCCATTTTCTCCTTGTATTGCTCATAGAGCTCCTCGGTAGAGCGACGCACAAGTTCCTGCTGGAATGCCATTTGCTGCATCATTTGCTGGTTCATCATGCTCTGCTGGGACATTTGTTGAGTTTGCTGATTGATTTGGTTTTGCTGTTGGGTCAGTTGTTCGAGAGACTCCAGGTACTGAGAGAGGTCCTGACTGTTTTGCTGTTTTTCGAGTTCTTCTTTCAGGCTCAACAAAATGGCTGTTAACTGATTGTTTAGCCGAAAAACCTGGTCGATCGGTTGAGATTTTGTAGTAGGCCGATCAGCGGAAAAGAACTCCACTGTATCAGCAATCCTTTCCTGCAAAAGTTCAAGGACCCGAAGAACGACCTTCTGAAAGTTCAAATTTTCCTCATACTCAGCCTTCATTTGCCCATAAAGCGTTCTGGAGCTACTATCCAGAAAGGAGAATTGTCTGGCGGCATAGCGTTTTCGAGTCAGGCCAGAAAGGTGAGACAGGCGCTTTTTAACTTGAAGTACAAAACCGGCCTGGTGATGAGTTTGGGCCAAAAAGCCGTTGAGCTTTTCCAGATCGATTCGCATGACCTGTTGCTGAGACTTTTTGTCCTCTTTTTGAAGGTTTTGCTTCATTTCCATCATCTGCTTCTGGACTTCCAGATTTTTGTTGGCTGCCTTCTGATGTTGGCCTTTTTGATTGGCCTGGCTCATTTCTTTGTAAGCCTGTTCAATGTTTTGACTACGTTTTTCCAGCTCTTGAGTAATGGCTTCGCGCAGGGATGGATCGAGGTTGGAGTCCTTACTCAACTCCTCTAGCTCCTTCTTGGTCTGCTCCCATTCTTTCTGGAGTTCCTGAAGTGAAGTGGAGGGGGCTGACTTTTCTTGAGAGAATTGTTTGGCAAGTTCCTGATGGTCTTTGAGAATCTTTTCCATTCTCTTCATGTTCTTTTGAAACTTGCGCTTTGCCTTAACTTTCTTGAGAGACTTTAGAGTGCGATCAATTTCCTCTGAAAACTTGTCTTTGCTGAAGTTCTGCATCATTTGGTCAAGCTGTTGATTATTCAGCTTGGGAGCTTGATTGGCCATGGACTGAAGACTCATCATCTGTGCTTGCATATCTTTCATGATTTCCTGAAACAGTTCTCTGATCTGGTTCATTTTGCGCAGAGTACCCTCATCGAGGAGTTGATTTTCTCGCTCCTTTTTCATCATCTCATCAAGTTTGGCTTCTATATCTTTTGCCTGCTTTTGAAGCTCTTGCTTTTGTCGGGCCATTTCTTTGAGTTTTTGCTGAGTTGCGCCATCGAGCTGTCCTCTCTTGCCTTTCACTTTCTTGGCCAGATCTTGCAGGCTCTGTTCTTGATTTTCCTGCTCTGTTTTTACTTTTTCCATGTCTCCGACAAGCTCTTGGGTATCTCTTTCAGCCTGAGCATGTTCTTCAAAGAAGTAGGGGACATACAGTACGTAGGTTTCCGATTTGATTTTTCCCCGCGATGGGAACTCATCCTGAACCAGGAAATTCAGACTGACTCTGTCACCCTTGCTTAGATAGAGGGTGCTCTCCATTTCAACAGTGGTTTGTACCAGAGCGACGCGACTATTCGTTTCGGTGAGAATATGTGTTTCTTTCTGTCCAATGTAGGTCATCTCGAAACGCTGTCTTGAGCGAATTTCGAGTTCAATTTGAGTGATAGCAGTATCATCCTGGGCCTTGAGGTCAACAGGAATCTCGGCAAGCATTCCTTTTTTCACTTTCTGCTGGATAGCAGGCTTGAGAATTTGCAGTACTGGTTCCTTGTCCTCTCTCACCCTGTAGCGAAAGCTGGAGGACTGGTCAGAAAATCCGTGAGGATCGGTGAAGTGAAATCGCATGGAGCCATCACCATGCAAAGTACCACCAATCTCAAACTCACTCTCCCCAACTCTGGAAACACTCCATCCTGAGAAACTTGTACTCATGCTGGTAGAGCGCATTTTTAGTTCCGAGACAGGTTTGTTAAATTGGAGTTTCTGCTTCACATAACTTCCCTTCAGAATACTAAGAGGGAGTCTTTGGTACTGGCTGGGATTTTGATTCTCAGTGTATTCGGGTGGGGAAATTGTGAATGAGAATTGCTGCAGCTTCGGATACTCAACAAGTGTGAGTGCTGTCCAGTCCGAGGTAAAATCACCTGTTCGAATGCGAATCTGAGAGTTTTCCTTTAACCCCGGAAGTTCCAGATTAAAGCTGAACTGAGATTTACTGGTTTGTTGAAAGCTCTGGATCAGATAGCTTTGGGTTAGAACTGCATTTTCGTCGGCAATTTCGGCTTGTAAAGGAAACAAAGGCTCACCCAGAACCTTGCCTTGAAGACGTATTGGCCTGTTTATGAGATAGGCTGGTTTCAAGTCAACCCACTGAACCTGAATGCGTTGATTGGCTCCATAGAGCAAGTCCTGCATGGCGATTTGATTCCTTTGGGAATCGACAGTCAATTCAATGGGGACATAGACCAGAACCAGAATCGCCAGGATACGAAACATTGGATGAGGTAGCAGAGGTTCCAGTCGAGCGCTTGAAAAACCATCAGACAATTCCTGGCGAGCACGATCCAGGAAATAATCCTGCTCTGGTAAAACCTTTTCTTCTTCGTATTTTAGAAGCGCACTGGCCTGATTGGAGAGGCAGTGGTGATTGGCTTGTTCAAATCGGAAAAGAAATCTTTGAAAACTGGTGGGAAATATATCTCGAAAATTTCTTGCCAGCAATATCAAAAAAGGCGCTTGTGTCAGCAGAAAACAGATCCAGAATACAACTCTAAATCCTGAAAACGCAGGATGCTGAGAGTAAATTGCAGGCAAAAGAACGAATAGCGTCATCTCGAACAGGACAAAGCAAACGGCCGTGGTCACAAGCCCTACAAACTGGATAGTCTTAAAATACTGAAAGAGTTTGTTTAACTCGGGAATTCGGAATCTATTCATTGAACTGTCCCGGTTCCTGTTCTTCACTGAGAGAGGCAAAGATTTTGTCCTGACTGACTTCCTCAATCTTCATCTTGATTTTCTTGAGCTTTAGCTTGTCGCTGTCTCCCTGAAGGATGACTGGAAGGTAATTGGTGCTCAGGGCTTTTACATATCCAGGAGCCGGGCTTTGACGCTCGACAACGCCATACACTGTTTTATTCAGTTGAGATTGCTTGAAGGATTCCTTCTTTTCATTGCTAAGCTGGGTCAAAATTCTATTGCGTGCCTTCTTTTCCGGACCCTCAATGTGATTTCCCATCTTGGCCGCCACTGTTTTGTCTCGAGAAGAGAATGTGAAAACATGGAAATAGTCGAGCGGGAACTTCTGTAGATTTTGAAGGCCTTCCTCAAACATTTCTTTGGTTTCGCCAGGAAAGCCTGTAATTACGTCTGTTCCAATACAAAAGTCGGGGTCTTGACTTTTAATTCTCTCCAGTCGGCTAAGGTAGTATTCCACAGTGTATTTACGACGCATCTGATGGAGTAACTCATTTTGAGCTCCCTGCAAACTGATATGCAGGTGATTGCAAATTTTCGGATGGCTTATCATGAAATCCAGAACTTCGTCGCTTAAATCCAGTGGCTCAATACTGCTGATTCGAAGAAGCTGTAATTCATCAACAGCACAGATCTTCTGGAGAAGTTCAAAGAAACCCACTCCGTCACTTTCATATTGTCCCAGATTAACTCCTGAGAGAACAAGTTCAGGATAGGAAGGGGCGAGTTCCTTTACCTGGGAGATGACATCGTCTACGGATGTGGAACGGGAACGTCCCCGGGCTCTTGGAATTATGCAATAGCTGCAAAAGGCGTTGCAGCCATCCTGCACCTTGAGAAAGGGGCGAGATTGAAACTGGACATTGTCGATGATGCTGGAGCTCTGATTGACCTTGCCGTCAAAATCTTCAATGTCATTGGCTATGTGCGAAAAGAACTTTTCTTTGTCCAGGTTGGAAAGTAGCAGATCAACTCCAAGTTCCTTGACTTCCTCTGAGTCGGTCTGAGCATAGCATCCCGTGGCAACAATATAGCTTTCCGGATTGGAGTTCCGGTACTTTCGAATCATTCGACGTGAATCTTTGGAGGCTTGATTTGTAACGCTGCAGGTATTGACTACAATGACATCCGCATTCTTCTGATTGAAAAGTACGCTGAGCCCGAGACCCTCTGCCTGGCTGCGCATTACTTCAATTTCATACTTGTTCAGCTTGCAGCCCAGTGCATTGAAAAGGATTGTTGAATTTTGAGCGATTTTTCTGCTTGTTAATTTGGCCATACAAGCATGATGGTAGCAGGATTTTAGCTCGTTGGGTACTACTCTTTCGTATGCATGCTTCTTCGGTAACTTGCAATCGTTTCAGCCAGACCGGAGCGGCCTTCATCGAGGGCTTGACTGAGTAATTGGTCCAGAAATACATTCATAGAATCCTTCCCGGCAAGACTCATCAGGATTTCGCTGAACAGGACATGAGAATGGCAGGGGGTAGTGAGATAAAAATCAATCAGTCTTTTGCTGTATAGTTCACGAGCTCTTTGCTCTTTTCCATAACTTGTCAAAAAGCCAATTTTGCGCGCCATTTTGTGACTTCTTGTGTGGTGGAGGCATCGCTCAAGCTCCATTGAACCCAATTTCTCCTCCATTGAGTGATCTACAAGAAGAACAAATGGTTCCTCATGCTCTTTGATGTTAGGTTGCGAAAAACTCTCCAGATTGAAATGGATGAAAGGAGATGACTGTGAGAGCCACTGGATCAGATTTTCCCTGTCTGACCAAAGTTCAAGAAGCAGGGATCGGGGTGGCAGACTTTTGTCCATGTTCTCTTGCCCAATCAATTACATTGAAACACTTGCCGTTGACTCCATTGGAATCGGCACTGGCAAGGTAGAGGAACAGGTCTTTCACCGAGTCTGGTGAGATCAATTCCCTATTCTTGCTTTCATCATAAAAGGGGTTATTGCCTCCCTGCTTGATTCCTGCAGCGTTGACCCCGTTGCTTGTGAGTTTGGAGTCAGTACATTCACTGGCCAGAACTTCACCAATAGCCTGAAGCCCCAGTTTTGATGCATAGTAGGCTCCTCCGTGAAAGGACTCATCCTCGAGACTGACGCTCCCGGTAACATTGACAATTTTCCCGTAATCCTGCTCCACCATATGAGGCAAGACACCCTGGATCATGTTAAATGCGCCAATGAGATTTACAGAAATCACATCACGAAAAACCTGGGGATCATAATCAACAAGTTTCTGATTGTCTCCAAAAATAGCCGCATTATTCACCAGAATATCTACAGACTTGAACTCATACAGAACCTTTTTGATGAAATTGGAAACCTGTAAAGGCACGGTAATGTCACAGACGGACCACAAGTAACCGCCCTGGTATTCTTTAAGAGTTTCTTCCAGGTTTTTGAGATTTTCGATAGAGCGCCCGCAAATAGCGACCTTTGCTCCTTCGGAAAGATAGGCTTTGGCAATGGTCAGTCCAAGACCGCGATATCCACCGGTAACGATTGCTGTTTTTCCTGAAAGTTTCATGGGTTGGGAGGGGGGAGAAAGGGTGTGCCTGTCACTTAAATATGCTCGATAGAACGATCGAAGTCAATCCCTGACAAGAGATTATTCTTCCTGGGGCCTCATTTCACAGCATCGCTGGAAACCTTGAAGAGTTTGTGGTTTATTGTCCTGCACAATAACAGACAGACAGGGGAGCAAACATGGAAAATGTTGTTATCATTGGTCACGGACCCGCGGGTTTGACAGCTGCAATTTACGCAGCTAGAGCTGGTTTGGAACCCTTGGTTGTTCACTCAAACGCCGAGTTGGGACAACTGGACCAAACAACTGATGTAGAGAATTTTCCTGGCTTCCCCAAGGGGATCATGGGGCCTCAAATCATTGTAAATATGCATGATCAGGCGGAAAAGTTTGGAGCAAAGTTCAAAGTTACTCATGTGAATGCAATTGAGGGTGAGGGCCCATTTCAATTGAAAACAGATGACGGTGTGATTGAAACACAGACCGTCATTCTGGCAACTGGTGCCCGCCCCAGAAGACTTGGACTGGAATCTGAATCAAAGTATTGGGGAAAAGGTGTGAGCGCTTGTGCAGTGTGTGATGGATTTTTCTATCGGAATCTTGAAGTAATGGTGATTGGCGGTGGAGACAGCGCCTGCGAAGAAGCACTTTTTCTCACCAAGTTTGCATCCAAAGTGACCATGATTCACCGTCGGGATGAACTGAGAGCTTCCAAGGTGATGGCAGACCGCGCCATGGGCCATGAAAAAATCGAGATACTATGGCATACAGTCCTTGAGGAAGTTCTCGGGAATGACGACGAAGTCACCGGAGTTCGTTTAAAGAATGTGGAAACAGGGGAGAGTGCTGAGCGGGAAATGGCTGGCGTCTTTCTTGGAATTGGTCATATTCCCAACACGGCACCATTTCAGGCTGTAGTGGATACAGATGAAGAAGGCTATATTCTGATTCATGATGGTACAAAGACTTCCAAGCCAGGGATTTTTGCAGCCGGTGATCTGCATGACAAGAACTACCGTCAGGCTATTACAGCCTCAGGCTTCGGCTGTATGGCAGCTCTTGACGCAGAGAAGTATCTGGAAGGTCTGGAACACTAGGATTTCTGCAAAGATTAGTCCTTCCTTTTTGATTCCACTCTGGTAGACTAAGGACATGAGTGGAGTTGGCTCGACCCGACTGAAGTTAGTCCTTTCCCAGTGCTGTTTTATCGCAGGCTGGTACTTCCTGTTCCACAGACTTCTCGACTATCCGGTTACAGAGGCCCACTATCTTTGTCTGGGTGCGGCCACCGCCTTGATCTTGTTTGCTCTTTTTCGACCCGGTTTTGCACAACACTCATTGCTTTTGTTTCTACCAATTTACGGCTCTACAGTGCTCCAGTTGCCGCATCTGGAAGGCAAGTGGATGCAGGAAGGTCTTGTGGCTTTCCTGATTGTTAATGGTTTGTGTCTCTGGTACTACCAAAGTCGGGCTGTAAACAATACCAGTTCGAACTTGAACGAGGCGTTGCAAAGAATTCAGAAAGGAAATCATTCTCGTCAGTTTCCTGTGTATTTCTCTGATGAGTTGGGTCTGGTAGGGCGGGAATTGAATCGACTGCTTTCTCACTTGAGAGAAAAGGAGATACTCTCACAATTTATTGCCCCAGAAGTCTGGCAGGAGATTCAAAGAGACAGCGAGTCTCATCGTCACAAAAGCAGGGAAAGAGACGCCTATGGTGTGCTTTTTGTATGGAGAGCTACGGAGCTTGAGACTCAGCAGTGGATTCTTGATCAATTGACCGAAGTCTCCCGCGATTTTAAGGGTTTTCTGAATCGATTTGAAAATGGCAGGGCTGAACTTCTGTTTTTACCAGATACAGAAGGCTTTGAGAAGAATGCTCTGTTAAGTCTCTCTCGCCTCAGGAGTCAGCTGAATTCAATTAGAAATGTGAAGTTTGTGGTTTTGATGAATCAGTATCGCCTCAAAATGGGTGTGGTTTTTCAGTCGGAAGGCTATCGCTATCGTTGTCACAGCGCTACTATTGACGAGAATTTCTTGAAGTTGGAAGGAAAACTTCTGGAAGAGGGTGGTTCTCAAGAAGGTCTGTTTTTGGTGAACTCCTCTGTCATGCAAGTGGCGGAACAGATGTTTCACTTTGAAGAATCTGAGAGCGAATTTTTAGAGATTTCCGGTGAAAAAGATTTGAGTTTTCATTTGAAAAACCTGAAATCTCCTCGAGTGGAAGAAAAGCTGGTTAGCATTCGTGTTATTAGTTCTCATCAACAATTTGAGGGTGTTGACTCTCTCATTGAGCTTCTCGATGATGTTTCCCCGAGAGTCAGGATCGCTACTACTCATGCCTTAGCCCACCTGGTGAACGACAAGACCGAAGATAAAATTGGCCAGGCCCTGCTTCGTAGTCTCGAGCGTGAATGGAATCACGACAATCGTGCGAGTCTCGTGATCTCCCTGGGCGACCTAAAGCGCAAAGAATTTGTTTCTCCATTGTTCTCTCTTTTGAGTGATGAAAATGATCGGGTTCGCGCCAACGCCGTAGAGGCAATTGGTAGATGTATGGAGCGTAAAACAGTCCTTCGCTATCTGGAGGAAATGCTTACGGACTCCAATAACAGAGCCCGAGCCAATGCTGCCATGGCAATCTGGTTGATGGGTGAGAAGAGCGGACTGGAAGAGTTGGTCCGTATGACAGAGGATGAAGATCCCCTCATTTCCTGCAGCGGTCTATATGGAATCGGAGAGGCTTTTACTGATGAAAACGTCAGAATCTGTCAGCAGTTTCTTTCTGATCCGGTGCAGTTTTATTTCAAGGAACATCGAATGTTCCACCACGCCATTGAATTGTGCATGAAGAAGGTCTTTCATTCTCATCCACTGGTTGAGCGTAATGCTATTCTTGCTTTGCAGAAGATTCGTACGAAGAGCTCCAGTTTTACACTGGAAAGCAAGTACCACCAGACTGATGAGCCTATTGTGAAGCAGATGGTTGTAGAGGCCTTGTTGGCAGCAGAGGAATTTGCTGTGGTTAGTGAACTTCGTCTGGGAGAACGTGCGTGAAGCTCCAGCGAAGAGAACTTGGAATCGGATTGAGCTTTCTTTTAGGGCTTAGTCTTCTCTACTTCTTTTGCCAGAATTGGCGCAATGAGGAACTGAGTGAGTTTCTACTCAAAGAAGAAAAGAAGTTTGCTCAAGTTCAGATCTCCGATTTGAAGGATTCCATGGTGAAAGAATGGAAGCGTAGATTATCCTGGCATTACTACACGGGTAGTCACGCCAAAGCTCTCGAACTGCTGAAGAATCGCTATCAGGTCAAGGATGTTTCACTGGTCTGGGAGGAAAATGCTGCACAAAAGGAAAGTGTAAGGTGGTTGGGCGGATTTCGTTTCCAGCTGAGCATTCAGGATCGCTTTTATACCCTGGTGGTAACTCAGGAGGAGAGTCGTCAGTTAATGATTGACGGCGCAGCCAGCCTGATCCAGGAAATGCGGGAACAAAGCAGGGGAAGTGATTCGGAACCCGGACTGAGTTTCTTGCTGGAAGATTCCACCGGAAAACTTCCCGGACATGTTCAGGACTATGCCATGATGGCTCGCAAATTTTCAGGGCTCGCTCACGGAAATCTTGTGTATTACGGAGCACCCTTTTTGCAGGAAGAATTTCAGCTACATAGGATCACTGTGATCGACTCCATGGAATTACAGTCTGTCTTTTGGTTCCGATTTCTCATTGGTACTTTCGGGTTGATCTTCCTGATGGGGCTTTACTACCTGCTGGAAGAACTGCGTTCGAGGCAGCTCGATGTCTATTTTCGAATTATTTTTTGGCTTCTGGTTTTGATTCCTCTGGCAGCTTTGCTTTTTTATAAGGATTCTCAGCGCATCTATGAAGAGACTCGCTTGAAGACCCGTTATCAAAGGGAACTTGAAATTCTTGAGAAGGGGCAACTGGAAGTTCTCAAGCCGGCCTATGAAAGAATCCGACATCAACTACCTTTTCAGGAAGATGGAGTCTACAGCTTGTATGCCAACAACTCGGTTCTTCTCTTTCAAGCCAGAATATCAGGTGTTCCTCAGCTCCTGGGACGAAGCTATGATGCTGAAGACAGGAGTATATCCAAAGACTTCCTGATTACTCTTCTTCTGTTTTTGTTTGGCTTCGGATTCTACGGAAGTATTGGTAGATCCCGATCCAGATTCATGGATTCACTCAAGGCTGGTATAGCAGGTTTGAGAAAAGAAAAAAGTGAACTTCTGGAAACGGTTTTTACCTACCCGGAGGAACGTGAGATCTGGGAAAATTACAGCTCCATGCGCTCTAAGGTGCTTGAAAGGGAAGTACAGCAAAAGTTTCTGAGCCGTGAACTCTTTGTTTCATTAAAAAAACAGGTCAATCTGGATTTGACCGGTGAGTCCAGCGAGCTGGAATCCACTATACTCTGGCTTTCTCCAGGAAATCAGGAAGAATTAATGGAGTTGGCAGCTCAACAGTATTTTGACACTCTTCAGAGCTATCTGGCCTATGTTAGAGAAGTTGCCATGAAATATGGGGGAATACCATTCCTGGATCACACCTGGAGTCAGGGAATTCTTTTCGTGAATCCTCGGGAAGCTATTGCAAGACAAAGGGCTATTATTTGTGGACTGGATCTTGCACGCAGGTTACCGCAGAAGTCAAAATGCAAACCAGTCTCCTGTCTTGTGATGAATTCACAACTCTCTTTCCATCTCCTGCAGAATCGTTATCGTCAGGAGATTCTTGTAAATGGTGTGGATTTCAGGATTCTTGAGGACCAGCTCATTAAGATTCGTGAGAATCAAAGTGAATCCTCTCGGGTTTACTTTAAGGATCAGGGAACCGCTCTCAAGCATGTTGCACTTCTCTTTGAGCTGGCTGAAAGCTCGGAGTCACAGGATTGGATTCAGGTCTACGGAGTCAAAGATGTGGCCCAGCACATGGGACTTCTTCAGTTTCCTGATGAAGATTTGCAAAAAACGGCACTGGAACTGGTAAGTCTGCAAACAGACCTTGATATTCTGGATCAACTGCTTGAGACGGTTCCACAAGTTGGTGAAGGTGTGCTTCCTCTGGCCGTGGATGCCCTTTCCGAGTATTTGGCGCATCCACAAGGTAGAGAGAAGATCTTTCAGAAGATTCAGCAGTGGTCGAAGGAGCAGGACCTGCAAAGCATACGCGTTGTTCTTTCAATTTATGAAAAGGATCCATCAGAGCTAAGTCTGGGTGAACTTGAAGTTTTGCTTGGTCTTGAATATGAAGAGTTGGAGGAATACATCCTCACCTTGATTCTGCAGAACTTCCCCCAGGAGTATGGTGACAAGCTCAACCAAAAGCTCGAGAATGCATCGCTGATATTGAAAGCACAATGGAAGCGTATCTGTTTTCAAAGAAATCCTGATTCAGAGAGCCTGAATCAACTCTTGAGCTATCTTGAGGATTGCGAGCCACAGGAGCGCTCCAGAATAATGGAAGAAATCAGGCTGGCCTGGGAGAACTCACCGGAAGGTAAGGCTGTATTTGATGCCTGGCTGGGAGAGAATATAGAGAGTTTCCAGGCCAGAATTCGAGAAGGCCTGAGTATGCAGGACAGAGAGCTTGCCTTTCGTACTCTAAGCTTGATAGCAAGTTTGAATCTGCAGTCTTTTTACAAAGACCTCGTTCACATGTTTCAAGAGAGCTATGACAATGAATGGAAGCTGGAGATTTCCTACACCTTAAAGCAACTGGGAGCTGATAGCTTTCTGTTGCAGGGTTTGAATTGATGATTGTAGTAGAAGACAAGCTCTCGAGTTTACTCAGAGCCTTCTCAAGCGAAGATTCGCAAGAGTCAAGCACACTCTCAGAGAATAGTATTACTAGACTGGAAGAGCTGCGCTCCCAGGGTAGTCATGCTCAGTGTTTGGCTGAGCTTGGCAAGTGGAAACTACCTGCACAACTCCAGGCTTTTGTGATGGGAAGGCTGGAGGCTGAACTGGGAAACAGAAAGCGTGCTGCTCGATTGTTTCACAAGGCGATTCTAAACCCCGATTTAACCGACTATTGCACCAGAGAACTTTTCTACCTGAACTTCAAAACAGATCGTCCCCGGGAGATGATCAAAACTTTCTACAGTCTCTTTGCCCATGTTTTTGCTCAGGATAGCTATGTGAACTCAAGTGCCAGTTTTGAAGAACTGGATGTTCATGTTCTGAGTGATCTGACTCACCAGATCATGTCTGGTCTGGAAGATCGTCATCTACTCAAAGAAAAGCTCGAATTTCTTTACTCCTTAAGAGACGAGGAGAGTCTGTGGAGTCATGGCTTGATGCTTGAGTATGAAGACCTCAATGAAAGAGTGCATCAAGATTTGTACTATAGCTACTATGGGTTTGTAACCATGCTCTTTCAGTTTGCCCTCGCGACTTCACTGGTCCTCATAACCTTGTTGTATACCTACCAGTATTACGGGGCCTATTTTTTCGAGGTCAGTCTGGTTCTTGCCAATGCACAGATACATAATGTTGAAGGTTTTCAAGAGTCGGTGCAGAGACTGACAAAAGTCGCCCTGATTATTGTGGCTCTGGCTCCTTTGATCTTTTTAAACTTCAAGATGATCATGGCAAAGATCAGCGGTAACCTTGACTGCTACTGTGAAGATCATGGAGATTATTTAAAAATTGTCCACTTTTCCAAAGTATTTCAATTCCCATTGGGAGAAACAGACAAAAATACCTATCTATACACTGATGACAGTGACTTCAATTACATTGGCTTGATTCGACACTTCCCACTTGTTCCCAACCTGACCTACATCTATGCCTACGACATGGTACGCGGAGCTTATTTTAATGTTCCCTTATACGGGGTAGCAGACGCGAGAATTTACATTGACTCTGTTTTGAGTAAGAGAGGAATGAAGGTCTATCCATTAAATATGGTGGGCGTCAGATTGACTCAGCTCTTCAGCGTTATGAATCTGATTCCTTCCCTTGCCCGCTGGGTGCTGCTTTTGTGCTCTTATCTGATTTATGCCCAATTTGATGGTCTTTATTTTCTGGCGAGCAATTCCCAGAAATTTGTATATGTACTGCATGGCTTGTGTTTTACAACATTATTCTTTTATAAAGAGATTCAGCAGCTCGGGAGATGGTTACTACGTTCCAGATATCTTGGATTTCCACTGAGAATCCCTGTTCTTCGATATGGTCTGACCTTACTTGCTATCTGGATTTTCTTTCAGCATTACAGGCTCTATACCCAATACTTTTGGTTTGCTGCCCTCTTAAGCTCACTCATGTTTTACCTGGTTTTTGTCAGTACCCGTCGTGAGGGGATTACCAAGCAGCTGGCTGCAGAGATCGGCTCAATGGAGCAGACTGGCAGAAATCTTGTGGGAATTAAAAGCGTGGCTCTGGGGCATTTGCGAGAAGGACTGCCTCTCAAGAGCTACCTTTACAAGGGCTATTTGTGTATTCGGTCCAGGCTTCTGGGAATGGATGTATATCTCGAGACTCTTTCAAATAAAGAGAAGATCCGACTATCAAGCAAATTTGGACATACCGTAATTCATCTGAATGATGGTGTGGTCAGTTTGATTGAGCCTTTGGAAGAAGTGCGTGCCCGTTTGGCTGAGTACGGTTTTGAAGTGGAGGAAGTTCAAAAGGGGAGCTTTTCAAATATTCACAAGAAGTTCTCTATTTTTAGCTGCTGCTTTATTCTTTGGCTGGCCTGGCAGGGATACGCAGAGAGAGAAGTGAATCGATTCGAGAGTTTGGAGCTTGAAGAATACACTTTGAACAGAATGGATATTTTCAACAAGTTTCAGGCTGAGTTTCGAATCAACGATCGTTTTGAAGTCATACATTTGCATGAGGATTTGAAATGGGATTTGAGCCTGGATTCACAGACGGGAGAACTGGTTTTCTCTCAGTCCAGACTGCCAACCTGGGGTGAAGTGGAGCGTACTCTCAGAGCGAATTATGATCCAGCGATCTTTGAGTCCAAGAAGATTCCACCATTTTTGAAGCCCGATGGATTCCGCGACAATTCGGTGGAGTTTCTGACCTGGTGGTTGTTGCGAAAACACATACAGCTGGACTGGAAAACACAAAAAGGATTCGTTTCAGAATATTGCAGCCTCCAGGGATTCGGCTACGAGAAGCAACGATGTGCTTTTCGAATCGAAAAAGGTTTTATTCATGGCTTGATCAACCATAGCGAAGAGTTCTTGCAAGCTTTGATACAGTCTGAAGAGTCCATTGGAAGTCTGATTTTTCATGAAAAGGGAAGGCGGATTCTACTCAAGCTGTTTGGGGATAAGGATCCCCGCTGGGAAAAGTGGATCGATCAATATCCCAGTGCTTTGCGGGATCTACCCAAGACCCTTCGGAAATCACGCTACCGAAGAATTGCAGGAGTGAATCATATTAATACCGTAGGTATGACCTTTCGCAAGTTGCCGAGTACCAGTTTTCAAATGGGATGGAACCAGAGAGATTCAGACTTGTATACACCACAGAAGGATGAAATGCCGGTTCACGAAGTGCGTTTGAGTCATCGAATTTACATTCAGACTACTGAAGTGACCCAGGCTCAGTGGAGGGCTGTTATGGGGAGCAATCCCTCATTTCAGTCAGATTGCGACGATTGTCCGGTGGAAAATGTAAGCTACCGGGATGCCAATAATTTCCTTGATAATCTCAATGGACTTGAAGGCTGTAGCCTGAGTCAGTCAGAGATTTTTCGCGAATTGGAAGCCGGGAATGGGGACAAGATAAAGGATTGTTATCGTTTGCCTACCGAGGCTGAGTGGGAATTTGCCTGTCTGGGTGGAAGAAGAGCTCCTTTCGGTCATGGAAATACGACCCATGAGCTTTTCAAGTACGCCTGGTTTCAGTTCGGTGGCGGATGGGGAGCTGGAGGAGGAAACAAAGCGGTAGGTACACGAGCTCCAAATACTTACAAACTTTATGATTTGAGCGGAAATGTTGAAGAGTGGGTCTACGATGTTTACCAAAGTGATTACTACAAGAAGTCTCCTTCCGAAAATCCACTGGGACCCAAGTCTTCGGAGGCAAATCCAAGAAGAGTGGTGCGAGGTGGGCATATCAGCGTTACCTATCGCGATCATCGTTGTGCGAAGCGAAAATATCATCGGGAGACCAAGAAGAGTATTGAAGTTGGGTTTCGGGTGGTGAAGAGTCGATGAAAGCCAAACTAATACTATTGATAGCAGCTCTGGCCTTAACAGCTGTGGGGCAACTGGTGGTGAAGAAAGTTCCGCTACTTTATGATCCGGTCTATCGTGTGAACTCTCTTGGAATGCAGCTGATACCCATAGAATTTAAGCTCTCCGAAACCCCGTATACATTATTTATGCAATCGACTGAGACAACGAGAAGGCAGTGGAACAGTATAATGAGTTTGCCTGGATCACAGGACATTCGATGTCCAACTTGCCCACTTTCTGAAGCTCGAGTCAAGAATATTGTTCAGTTCATTGACGAACTGAATCAAAGAGAAGGTTGTCCCTTGAAACTTGAGGAAATTGTGGCTATGCATGGGAGCAAGACCGTGGAAGGTTGCTACCGTCTGCCTACGAACAAGGAGTGGACCTACGCTTGTCTGGCAGATCAAAAATTACCTTTTGGATTGAGTGCAGAAGAAGAAAGTCAAATTCTGAGATACAGTTGGTCCTCAAGCAATGCATTCATAAGGCCCAAGCCTACAGCACAAAAATTACCCAACGGCTTTGGGCTGTATGACATGCTTGGTAATGTGAGAGAGCTTTCTGTCTGGCACGGAAACTTGGGCAAAAAGGCTGATGAAGTGGCAGAGGTTCCTTATAGATCTTACGACTCTATCAACGGCCATGTGCGTCGCAAGAAGTCGGTAAAAAGAAGTCATGAGCACTTTTATCCATTCATGAATGGCTCTTTTCAAAAGATTCCTGATCGGGAATTTGCTTGTGACTTTGAGTATTTAAAGCATGCAACGAATATAGATGATGGCTTTCGACTGGTTCGTTATCCCGACCGAATCTCCAACAACTAAGGAATTCCTTGAGAACTGCCAGACATGGGAATAAACTGGGCGTGGAATTTGCCTGCAGATTCAGAAACGAACAGAGGATCAGCTATGAGTGTCAAAACTGACAAAAAATTATCGGCAGCCATTGATGCTGCGCAAAACGGGAAAACTGAAGAAGCGCGTAAAAAGTTTGAAGAACTTCTTGAAGAAGCAGGTAGTGAAGTGCAAGTGGCTTACAATGCCGGGATCTTTTTCTCGGGACAGGGGGAGCACCTTCTGGCCAGCGAGTGCTTGAATACTGCAGCTGAAAATAAGGGGAGTGATCCCGACTTTTTAGTTCGTGCAGCACTGGAAGACTATCACATTGGTGGTGGTGAAGTGTTTGATACCGATTTCATGGCTTTCGATCCTCATTATTTGGTTTCAGCAAAGGAAAAGTTGCAAAAAGCTTTGGAGAGCAATCCAGACAATCCTGAATGGAAGAATCTGCTTGAAAAAGTGGAAGCGACGACTGCTTTGAATCGAATGGCTTTCAAATTTGCCAATGGAGAGCTCGACTACTGTCGAAGAGCTGTTTCCAGGAAGAAGGAAATGACCGTTCTTGACGAAAGAGTTATGGGTTTCTTGAATCTATTGGACTCCGGTGAATACAAATATGTGCAAGGCAAATTCGGAGTTACTTTGCGTTCGGATTTACCCAAGGAGTCGGGGCCTGGTTTCCTGGATCGTATTCGAAATTATATGCTGGGAAAGTAAGTGCGAGTCGGCCTTGTTCAAATGGCTTCAACAGAGCGTGTTGAGGAAAATCTGAGTAAAGTTGAAAATTGGCTTTCCCGTGCAAAAGAAGAGAACTGTCTGCTGGTAGCATTGCCCGAAGTCTTCAACTGTTTCACACATGATGACTTGAAGCTTGAATTGTGTGAGTCTGTGGAGGAGTCACCAAGTCTCGAATTCTGTAAGGAACAGGCTCGAAAGAACGGTTTTTACCTTTTGGCCGGTAGTATCAATCTGAAGTTATCGGATCAGGAAAGAGTAGTAAACCGTTCACATTTCATTGGACCTGATGGCAGTGTTTTATGTCATTACGACAAAATTCACCTTTTTGACGTGACTCTCAGTGATGGTAGAGAATACCGGGAGTCCCGGCTGACTTGCCCGGGGGAAGAAGTCGTAAGCCATAGCTGTGATTTTGGAGTGGTGGGGCTCAGTGTGTGCTACGACTTGAGATTTCCTGAACTTTACCGTCAGCTTGGCAAAGTCGGTAGCCAAATGTTCTTTGTGCCCTCCGCTTTTACCAGAAAAACAGGCAAAGCTCACTGGAAAATGCTCCTGCAGGCACGGGCTGTAGAAAATCAGGCTTTTGTGATTGCCCCGAATCAGTGCGGTGTCCATGAGAGGGGAATGGAAACCTACGGGAACAGTCTGATTCTGGATCCATGGGGTGAAGTTCTGGTGCAGGCACCAGAGGAAGAGGAAGGCTTGTTCACGGCTGAGCTTGACCTTGCATCTCAGAAATCTTTACAGGAAAGAATGCCTGTTTTGAACCACCGGAGACTCTCGTGAAAACAGTTTTCATTATTGATGAAATATCCAGCCTGAAGGTCGCTACAGATACCTCACTATTGTTTATGCAGGAAGCATGCAAAAGAGGCCATCAAGTTTATGCTGTGACACCTCAAGGCATGTTTTTTGATGGAGAGCTGAAGGCTTTAGCTGTGCAAGTTGAAGTCAATTTGAGTGAAGAGCCTGTTTTTGAAGTAGCCAATGAGGGTATTCTCAATCTCAAAGATGCTGATCTCTGTTTTATTCGCAAGGATCCTCCGGTTGATGATCTTTACGTAGCTATGCTGCAACTTCTAAGCAGCCTGGAGAGAACGACAAAAACCATCTTCGTGAATCCACCTGCAGCTGTGTTGCGCAGCAATGAGAAGCTCTATTGTCTGGACCATCCGGAGGCCATGCCCAGAACATTGATTACTTCTGATATGCAACGAATTCTCGATACGGTTGCCAGTAGCTTGACCCCAATGGTTATCAAACCAACCAATGAGTTTGGAAGTCGCGGGATCTATATTTTGCAGGCGGAAGATAAAAACCTGAAGGCATTGGTAAATTCTGCGACAAATCAAGGTCAGGATTACGTCATTGTGCAAGAGTTTCTTGAGGACGTATTTCAAGGGGACAAGCGTGTTTTCTTCCTGGAAGGAAAAGTTGTTGGTGTAGTCTCCAGGGTACCTCAGGACGGAGAATTTCGATGTGCTGTCTCTTTGGGCTCCAAATTAAAACTAACCTCGCTAACGGAATCCGAGTCCCGAATTTGTGAGGATTTAGGAAAAACCTTCCTTAGAGACGGGATGATCTTTGTTGGTATTGATATCATTGGGGGTCGACTCATTGAAATGAATGTGACCAGTCCTACTTTGGTTCGTCAATTCAATGAGTTAGCTGAGAGAAATCTGGAAAAAGAGCTTTTTGATGTGCTGGAAGAAAAAACTCAAAGAAAAGGCTGATGCCGATCGAGAGAAGGAAAAGCTTCAGGAGAACTTTCCTGTGCTGCCAGTTGAGCTAAGAAAGAAAATTCTAAGCTATATCGAGGATTACTGGGACAGCAAAAAGAAGCCTCCCCATTAAAAGCTGTAGATTGGCCAGGCTTGAGGACCCGTTGCACATTCAGGGATTTTTGCTTGCAACTGTGCAGGCTCTCTCAGGCAATGATGATTAGTTGAAATCCTGGAAGCTCTTCAAAGTAATGACAATTAGTTGCGATCCCACAAGCGTCCCCAAGCATTGATGATTAGTTGCAATCCTTGAGGCTCTCTCAAGTAATGAAGAATAGCCGAGTACAATAGTTAGAGAACCACTACCTTGAGCGGCAATAATCTAGATTCCCAGTGCTTTCACAATCTGATCAGCCCAGACCAGGACTGCCAGTATCAGTGGGACAACTACCACCTTACAAAAGTGAAGTATGGTTCCCAGCTTTCCATAACTCTTCTCCATTTGCTGCTTGATCAAAAACCCGTCTTTGTTTTTCATCAGGTAGCCACTCAGGCCAAAGCCGAATAGAAGAAGACAATAGGCGCTAAAGCCGATTCTGAGAATTATTGTGATTTCCATCTTATAAAAAGGGACGAGAGGATTCGTCGATAAGTTCCAGAAGTTCTGAGCGGGAGATGAAGGGATAGTCGATGACTTTGTTTTTCTGTATTTCCTGCAAACGTTCAAGACTGTTTCGAACCAAAATTGAGAATGGTGCGAACCGGGCCACATAGCGATAGACCTGAGTTGCTTCTCTCCAGTGCTGAAGACAGGAATCCTGATCAAAAGCCAGTGCTTCCTGGCAG
>Ga0181590_10000006_pt1 | contig 122614 bp, 103 predicted proteins | sample 071ome_34_FD_132446 | JGI IMG/M metagenome (GOLD analysis project Ga0181590, IMG submission 132446) | Coastal salt marsh microbial communities from the Groves Creek Marsh, Skidaway Island, Georgia - 071411BT metaG (megahit assembly) | ecosystem: Environmental > Aquatic > Marine > Intertidal...
ATTTTTAATAACTAGTAGCGGCGACACGGAGTCACAGCTGAGCATTGTAGACCTTTTTCTTCGGCACTGCTAAGAATAAATTACAGAGCCTGGAAAAAAGTCGTAAAAACTTCCTCAATATTTAGTTGTCACGCCTCTACAAAATGCAAAGGCCAAATTACTCGGTGAAGCAAACCATACTCTCCCCCCCAATGCAAGCATCACAATACAAAGGAGGTTTAGATTAGACAATTTCAGTCGATATCTATTGAAATTCGCAAAATCCATCTTTGAAAGGACTCTAATGTCTTACCCATGTACCACCAGATTGTTACTTCTCACTATTTTCGTTATTGCTCCACTTATCACTGGCTGCGGAGGAAGCGGGGGAGTCTCAAACATTGTGAATACCAATCTACCCGCCTTGCAAATCAATGCCGGCAATCCTTCCCTGCAAAGACTTACCTCGAAATCCAGGACATCAAAGGCCATCTCCTACCTTCCTGCAGAGAATACACAATTGGAATTTTATTCCCCTGAGGGGACTTTGTTAAAAACTTACCTCGTCCAATCAATTGTTACACGTTGTTGAAGGGAGAAATGCCCTTCCTGCAGAATTTGTAACCAAAAGAGGCGCCGAACAGAGCTTCCCTGGAAAATCTATCTCCCTGAAAACCCTTTTCTTCCACCCACATAACAGAAGCGTCATCTTTTCCACAAAATTCGCAAGCTCCCCAGCTTGTCAGGGTTTGCAGCAACCCGCTGTATCAACGAATAGAAATGAAGTCATCCTGTCCCTCAATTTGGGCACTGAAACTACATCAGGCACCTGTGTCATTGAACTGGAAGCACTGGCAGACAGCACAAAAATTGCCAACCCAAGTTTTCAGCTCGAGATCCGTAATCACCCACCGATGAGAGTGAAATTTGAAGAACTGGGAAAGGTCATTCTTAACCAGGAACTGCCAGTTCGCGCAAAAGTTGACATCTACAATCCTGAGCATAGTGGAACCGCACAGGCCTATTTGCATCGGGACCCTCAACAATTCGGTGTTCCCATTCTGCTGAACAACATCTCAGCAGGCAACAGTACGGTCTCGACTGATTTCAGTTTTAGCTCAAGCAGTGATCTGGGTGCTTGGTACTTCACCATCCGGGCCCAGACCCAAAGTGAAACAGTGGAGCAAACCAAACTGTTCTTTGTTGAGCAGGCCGACAGCCCAAAAATAACTTCTCTCACCGTGAACAATATTCCTGTCAGAGCTGGTGAGAAGCTGTCCCTGACACTGGATGGAGCCCAGCGAACCTTTTCTGTCAAAGCAAACTCCAGCCTCGCCACCAGCTTTAAAATGCAAATGTACAGATCACCTTTCCTCAATTCTGTTGTCCCCTCCAGAGAGGCTACCGCTATCAATAGCATGGGTGAATTTCCCCAAATAGAATTGCCCGTGCAACGAGCCAACTATGTTTTCTCGGTTCTTGGTCGAAAAGGGTCGGTAATGAGCAACTTCTCCTTCGAAGTGGAAGTTCGATTTCGCGAAAGAATGCGAGTGAACAAGATTGCACTCAAAGATAATGTTTCAGGAAATCTCATCGAAAAGGAAACCAATATCGACCTTCAAAGTGCCGGGAGTTTCAAAACAGCCACACTTTCCAGCCAGGGAGTCTCGCTAAACTATGCGGGCAACGATCAACTGACTTTTGAGCTCCACACTCCCAATAACAACATTCCATCTGGAAATTTTGAAATCCAGCTGAATTTTGATGATCCGACAAATCAGAGAAGAGCTCAACTTAAGCTGAAAGACCTCACCTTCCAGTCCTCGGGACAAGGCATAAATATGGCAAGCATGCAGAAATCTGAATTTCTTTTCACTGCGACTCGCTCCAATGGAGAAAAGATCACTGCACAAAGTTCTTCCCTTGGAGGATTTGACTCGCTTTTCGCTCCGCTGCAGTCTTCACCTGGAATGACTGTGGATTTAGTACGACTTCAAACCTCATTGGAGATCATGCTGGGTGAGAATCCCTTTCGGACTTCTTTGAAAAACCTGACAGGGAGTGGAATGAGCCTCGAAGTGCGCATCCAAGCCATGGATCGCAGTCGTTTGTTTGCCCTTGAGGATTCAAACCAAAAGCCATTCGACAGAATCAGGATAGAGAGCATTCACACCTTCTAAACGGACTCTTCGAGCTCCTCAATTGGTAAAAAGTCTCGAATTCTATCTTCGAGAAATCGATGGAATTCGGGAGCCGCCATTAAAAAAGAACTGCAAATAAAATGGGAATTGCCCTCCCTGTCCTGCAAGTAAAGATCTTGAAACAGAAAACGTGACACCTTTTCTACTTTGGCTAAATCATAAAACTGAAACTCACGAGTTCTCCCGTCGAAATAGAGAATTGAAAGGCCTTCCTTGTGGAGGTAGAGGCGGCAGAAGTAGTTTCGAATCCTGAAAAACAGAATCAGATTCAGAGCAAGCAATAATATACTCATCAATAGGGTCCATCCATAGCCTAAAACCTGTATCTCCCCTACAAACAAAAGAAGATAAAAACTCCCCGATAAAGCAAAGAAATGAAACCAGGCCAGAATGGAAACAAGAACATTGGAGTAGCCGTAGCACAAGCTCAAGCCATGTCGCTGAAACATCCCTGAGCCAGCCATTGACCTAACTCCCATAAAATAAGCTAGATACACCAGAACCGAAAGGGAGCAGCAAAGATGGATTCCATAGCCAAAGCCGCTCTGACTCATTGCTCTTTTTGAACAGCCCCTCGCAAGCTTTGCAAATAAGGTTGGCGAAAAACGCCTTTCTCAGTAATGATCGCGTGAACAAGAGCTCCCGGAGTCACGTCAAAGCCCGGATTAAAAATATTCTCCTGACTGATTGCAATTGCACGACCATTAAAAGTCCCCAGCTCTTCTTTCGCGCGCTCTTCGATGGGAATCAGATCCCCTGAGGCTAAACTGGAGTCTATGGTTGAATAGGGAGCCGCCACGTAAAACGGGATTTTGTGGTAATGACACAGTACAGCCAGATTATAGGTTCCAATCTTGTTAGCCACATCCCCGTTTGCCACGATGCGATCTGAACCGACAACCACCAGATCCACCTTACCCGCAGCCATTAGACTTGCCGCCATGTTGTCACAAATCAAAGTGTAATCTACTCCTGTACAATCCAGCTCATAGGCCGTAAGACGTGCTCCCTGTAAAAACGGCCTTGTCTCATCCACCCAGACTTTCTCCACCCGACCATTCTCATAGGCCTTGTAGATCACTCCCAGAGCAGTTCCATAGCCACCAGTGGCCAGAGAGCCCGCATTGCAATGAGTGAGAATCCTGGCGCCTGGTGGAATCAAATCAAGGGCATGTTCCCCCATTTGCTGATTCATGGAGATATCTTCTTCATGAATGGCGATGGCTTCCGCCAATAACTTTCGATAAAAGTCTGAACTTCCGCTCAGCTGACGGGCATAGCCCTGCATCTGCTCCAGGGCCCATTGAAGATTCACAGCAGTCGGCCTTGTGGAAAGCAAAGCCTCCACAACCCGGGCACTGCGCTCTTCTGTGAAATCGTTGTCCTGAAAAGCCAGGGCATAACTGTAAGCTGCAGTCACACCAATGGCAGGTGCACCGCGAACAATCATATCCTTAATGGCTCGAGCACCGCCTTCGTAGTCCACAACTTCTACCCAGATCTCTTCGTTAGGGAGCTTCAGTTGATCGAGGAGCATCAAACGATCTCCCTTCCATAGTATTGGCAATGGTACTCGCGAATTTTCAAGCATGGAGGCTCTCCTTACAGACGCTTGCAGACGCCCTGAACAAGCTTGGTCAGATTCGGTTCAGCTTTAGAGGCAATGGCAATAATCTCTTCAAAACTGGCCACCTTGAGATTGTCAGGCAGGCACATGTCTGTCACAACAGATACAGCCATGACAGGTAGAGACATATGGCGAGCCACGATCACTTCAGGTACTGTGGACATCCCGACAACATCTGAGCCCATATTTCTAAGCATTCGATACTCGGCTCTTGTTTCAAGATTTGGACCAGCAACAGCTACGTAGACACCCTTGTGAAGCCCGATCTTTTCCTCACGTGCCACTGTTTGAGCAACTGCCTGCAGCTCCTTGCTGTACGGCTCACTCATGTCGGGAAATCTTGGACCCCAGCGCTCTTCATTCTTTCCAATCAAAGGATTCATTCCAAGTAGATTGATGTGATCTTCGATCAGCATCAAGTCTCCCGCCTCAAAATTTGGATTGAGACCACCACAGGCATTGGAGACAATCAGATTCTTGATTCCAAGTTCTTTCATAACCCGTACGCCATAGGTCATTTGAAATCCATTGTAACCTTCGTAAAAATGAAAACGTCCGGACATGGCCACTACGCGCTTTCCAGCCAATGTCCCCAGAATCAATTTTCCTGAATGGGTTTCCACTGTAGACAAAGGGAAGTCAGGAATGTCCTTGTACTCAACCACTTGAGCGCTCTCTATGCTGTCTCCAAGATGATTCAAACCCGAACCAAGAATAATCCCCACTTCGGGCTCAAAGGAATTCGTCCTGGTCCGAATTGCTTCTACTGCTGCCATAACCTGATCATATTGTGTACTCATATTGCCTCTTTGTCTGCCTTTGTGAAACTGTTCTACCTCTCAGCGCCCACGATTATATCGAAATGTTATAAACTAAACCATTTTGAAAAACAAAAGAAGCTCATGATTCAACTTCAGGACATCCACTTTCACTACGGTATCAAGCCAGCTCTTCAGGGAGTCACCGCTCAAATCCCTAGAGGAAAAATCACTTTGCTACTAGGCCCCAACGGGGCTGGAAAAAGCACATTGAACAAAATTGTTGCTGGAATCCAGTTCCCCTCAAGAGGTCACATCTTTTACGGCAATCAAGCTGTGGACCAATCTTATCAACTGCCCTACAAAGTAGGTTTTGTAGGCGACCAGGAAACCGTAGATCGTCGATTCAAAGTGCTGGAATTTCTCACTCTGATTGGAAAACTTCGTCGAAAGAAACCGTCTAAGGATCAGCTTCAACGCTGGATAGAGACCTTTGAGTTGGACTCCGTTCTCAATCAACATGTTTCCGATTTATCTACCGGATTCAGGCAAAGAGTTTCTCTCGCTGCTGCTTTCCTGGGAGAGCCTGAGCTCTTGCTTCTGGATGAACCCTCCTCGGGACTGGACCCTTATCAATTCAAAACCCTCTGCAATGCTTTGGAGAGCGTCAAAGAGAATTGCATGATTCTGGTAAGTACTCATCGCATCAAGGAAGCCGAGGAACTTGGTGACCACATCTTGCTTTTGAAAGAAGGCAGATTGAGTTTTGAAGGAAGTCGGGAAGAGCTTCAAGCCCTCAAAAATTCACGCTCCATAAGGCTTCATCTGGAAAATGTTCCCTCGCAAAAAATGGAAGCTGACTTGAAGGTCTTTGGTTTTGCTGCAACGGATCAAAAACAAATTTACGAAGCTGAGAATAAAGACATGAGAGAGGCAATTCAGTTTGTTTCAAATCATGATGAACTTAATGTTCGCTCTCTGGGTCTCAAAGAAAGTCGGCTGGAAGAGTTGTTTTTCAATACGATGGAGGAAGGCAAGACTCAGCCGCTCAATATTGCAGTTTGTGAAGAAGAATACAGTTCAATGGAGCCACAAAGTATACAAGTAAAATCCGCTCTCAAACCTCAAAATCAGCAAGTCAGTGATCACCCCAAGCAGGAAGGGCAATCCTCTCATGAAGCAACAAATACTGAGACAATAGCCAGGAACAATACGGGTGAAGAGCAATGAGCCAATTTTTCTCCCTGTTCTCTTTTCTAGTTCGTGTGGAATGGAGAAGCCCCTTCTATTTCCTGATCAGCAGCGTTTGCTGGTTTATACTCGGCTACCTCTTTGCCCTCCAGCTGGAGCAAAATCCCTCAGCAACACTCAGCACTCCCATCTGGTGGGCCTCATTTCTAAGTCTCTTTCTCTGTCCCCTGCTTGCCATGGACATCTTCTACAAGAAAGATCGTCCCGACTTTTTTCTTTTGCTGCGAACACTCTCACTCTCTCCCTGGACCCTCATCCTTAGTTACTTTCTGATTCGCCTGAGTTTTTTGCTTTGGATAGACGCCATTTTGTTCGCTCAATTCTTCTATATCGTTGAGTATTCAGAGCCTGATCTTGCGCCTCTGATATCCAGCCTCCTTGGATTAATCCTGCTGCAAATCAGCTATCTCTCTGTATCCTTTCTCTGCTCAGCCTTGATTGAAAACTCCAAACAAGTCTTTTTCGCCAGTTTCTGCATTCTTTTTGTTTCCTGGCTACTCTATTACGCCCCCCATATCTTGTCCGGTGAACTCAACTCCCTTGGCTATGCAATTCGAGAGCTCAGCATTTATAAACATTTTCACCGCTTTCTCATGGGAGCCGTTTATGAGCACGACATCCTCTTTTTCGCTGGATTTCCGCTAATCAATCTTTATCTATGCAATGTGGTGGTCAAGAAATGAGTCGTCGCCTGTTTTCTTACATCACACTGATCGCGAGTTTTCTGTTTCTTATCTCAAGTATTGCCAGCTTGTTTACACTCGATGATGTTCGCTCTGCACTCCCTTTCAATCTATTCTCCATAGCCTGTCTCTTGTTCAGCCTGACCATCGCCCTGCGATTTCGTGACATGGTGGATTCCCTTTCACGTCAATACTACTGGCTCAATCGTAGTTCCATCCTCAGAACATTGCTTCTACCAACTATCTTCTTCCTGGGTTTTACCCTGAGCTATCAAAAGAATCAGCTCTATGATCTCACCAAAGAGAAGCACTTTACTGTTCAGGATGATACGGTGAGGCTGCTGCACAAAACCGGAGCCAAGGTCACTGTTTTTTCTTCAAGTTCCGATGGAGTCTTTCACTCGAGCATGAAGAGACTGGAGGAAGCCCTGCTCTCGAAAATCCCGGGACTTGAATGGAGTTGGGTAGATCCTCAGCAATACCCCCAAAGAGTCAAACAAAGCAAAATCCCATCAACACCCAGCGCTCTTCTAGAGTGGGAAGATCACAGGGTAGTTTTAAGCGAAGGTCAGATTCTTCGTGGAAATGTGATGCAGAGAAAGAAACAATTCAAATTCTATGGAGAAGTGGCCATCGCACAGGGAATTCTAAGGGAGCTCAACAATCAAAAGCTTCATTTGGTTTTTCCCAGAAGAGGACAGACTCCCGCTCTGGATCAAAGTGCCACGGGTTATTCTCAACTTCTCAGAGCTCTGGAAGATGAGGGATTTTCTGTTGAGATTTCTTCTTCGATTCCTTCCTCAAATTCAACGGAAACCATGTTGTTTTTTATGCCACTCAATGAACTCTCCTCAAAGGAGAAGTCCAACTTGAAAGCTCGTTTGGACAATGGCTCGCCCACCTTGCTTGTCTATGACACTCAACCTGTAGACCCCTGGCCTGAAACTAATCAACTGGAGGAAAACTCCTTTCGATTTTTGCGATTTCCTGTGGTAGATCATCTAAGAAACTATCGCCGGGAAGTCTCGTTAATTCTTCCGCACAGGATGCACCATCCCGTCAACGAAGGACAAAGAAAGGATCAGGTTCTGCTACTTAGTGCCAGTAGTGCTTTCCAGGCTTCAGCAAAGTCAAAGTCTATTCTCAAGTCCTCAGGCCCTTCCTGGCTCGAAGCCAGCCCGGCTCCAGATCAAGTGGAGTTCAACCCGGAGCAGGATCGACGGGGGCCGCTGGACCTTGCCCTGGAAATTAGACCCCACTTTCTAGTCCTGGGTGATCAGGATTTTCTCAAGAATCAGTTTCTGGGCTTGCCGGGACATCGTGATTTTCTGCTCAACTCGCTGCACTTTGCTTCGGGACAACTGGAGTTGATGAGTTCAAGAGCGAAGAGTTTCGCGCCCCGAAAAATCGAAGCCCCCCGCGATACCAATCGACTCTTTTCTGTAGCCTTAATGTTTTTGCTGCCGGGGCTCTCTCTACTTGTGGCGGCGTTTTTAGCCTTCTTGAGGTGGAAGTCTTGAAGAGTTTTTTTGATCTGTTTCTGGTGAGTCTCGCTGCTTTTTTGGCCTATCAGTTTTTTAACCCGGAACAGCCAAAGAAAGAAACTCATCATTTCAAGGGTCTTCCCATGGAGCTGTGCCAGAAAATTGAGTTTCCTCATCGACAATTCGAGATTCAATTGAGGAAAGGGAACAACCCTCTTTTAAATACAAAAAAGGGGAGTTTTGATGTTCCTGTAGCACGATTGCAACAGTATCTCGACCACCTTTTCTTCCTCCCACAATTTGAGCTAAAAACCCGTCAGGAAAGTCTGGCAAGTTACGGATTCACCACCCGACCCTGGCTAAGGCTTCATTTCCCCGACTTCAAGCGCGAAATGTACGTGGGAGGGCTGGTACCAGCAAAAAGCGGACTGATTTACTTTACTCCCCATCAAGGATTGGTGGGCCAAATCCCTTCTCAACTCAAGGCCAACTTACTTTGGGAAGCTCATCAGTTTCTACCCAGAAACCCTTTCTACGGACTGAAGTCGCTGGAGTGGAAGAATTCTCTGAATCAGACCGTTTCCTATGATAAAGGAAGTGGTTTCACCCCTTCGAGCAAAAGGTACTCAAGAGACGAACTGCTCACTACTCTGAGTAGTCTGGAACTGGAAGCATTTTTCCTACCAGAGAATTGGTCCCCGAACAACTGCAGCGAGTTCGCCACTTTCAATGAAAGCCCTTATTATGATTGCGACCAGCACCTGGTTTCTCCTCAAAGAAAAATCTACTGGAAGCACAGTAAAGTCTCCAAAGAGAGAATCCAAAACATTGACCTCCTTGGACTGAGTTCATATTTGAGAAATCACCTACCTGCCCTGGACATCCAGAGAATCGACTACTCTTCGGGAGTTAGTCTCAGCCCCAGGGATCACTCTTTTCAAAGTGTGGTTCAGATTCTTTCTCGCACAGATGGGCAATGGATCAAACAACCAGAACCGGGCTCAGGAGCTGGAGTCAGTCTAAACTTTCACTTTAAGGATGGAAAACAGCGCACACTCTACGGTCTTTATGATGAGATTCTCAAAAGACTGATTCTTCAAATTGATTCCGCTTTTTTTAGTATTCCATCCCAGGGAGTCTGGCTTAAACCCTGATTTCTGGTTAGGCTTATTTCTACCAGATCCCTGATTCTTTTTGAACTCAAGACCAATACTGACTTGTAAGCCCTATCCCTAAGATCAAATGAACAAACTTTCAGCCGGAGTCTTCATTCAAAATGGACATTCTGCTCAGACTAAACCCATCATCCAAACTTACAACGGAAGTTATCCTTCAAAATCCATCTTCCGCTCTGATTGATTCCAGCCTGCAAACTTCCAGCCAGGGCCATCGTTCAATATGGACATTCCGTTCAGATAGATTTCATACTGCAAACTGCCAGTCAGAACCATCATTCAAAACCCATATACCGCTCAGAGTGGCTTCATCAATTCGCTATTGCCTACGCAACTTAAGCACAAAAATCAGCACACGATTGCATTCTTGTTTTATTTCCTGCCAAGTTGTTACAAAAGACTCCCTCCTGGTCGAAATCTTGAACGTAGACCTTAACGCAGCCTAAAATCGAAGCAAATATGAAGTACCAAGGATGGATGGCACGCCTGGCTATTGCAGGATTCGCGATTGCAAGTTTATTGCGCCCACCTGCAGTATTCGGAGCCTCAACATATGAAAGAAATCTGGAAGATTTCGGATTCTCCACCAAAATGGAGGAATACCGTCAGGAAATCTCTCTGGACTTTCAACCCAATCGCCCTACGGTGAGCACTGCCTCCAATGTACCCTCTCCGGTACTTCCCAAGCTTCAAAACAACTACAGCGATCTTGTTCCACCTCCCACCAAGCCCAGATCTCGTAGGTATTTTCAGCCACGCCTGAAATCCTATGTTCCAGGCAGCAAGGAAGAGTTTCAGCGGGACCGGATTGAGAGGATTCGGGATTACAATCGCCCCCCGGACTTCAATCTGTTTTTACAAGACCACAGCAATGTCCCCCAAAAAATTTTTGGAAACACAGAGTTTGGACTGACCGGTCTCTACAGAACGGTCACTGCCGAAACTTTACCCAAGTCGACTCTGCTGTTTTTTACTCACTTCACCAGAATTCGATTTGATCGCTCTTTTGGAGAGAGAGTCAATGCAGGAAAGATCGACAAGTTTTTAGTGCCCATTGGATTAAGCGCAGCCTTGAATGACCAGTTTGAAGTCGCACTCACCGGAAATGTGGTCAATGAACAGTCCATCAATTTTCCATTGATTAATGATTATGAGAAAACTGAGCTGGAAGAACTGATGTTCATGACGAAGTATCAGTTTCTGGATAATCCGTCTCACCAGCTAAAGTCAGCCTTTGGATTCGGTGTGCAGGCAGCTCAAGGCAAGCAGGTCACAAGACGAGCGGCGGATGGAACCTCCTATATGGGATATGTCAGTGTCAGCAAGGCACATGAAAAGGCTACTTTTCACGCTCAACTGGGAATCAATATTGCATCAGGGAAGAGTGCCTCAGGAAACGAGCATCCAAACAATCTGTATTATAATCTGGGAGTTGAACTCCCGGTCTCCAGTCGCACCAGAATCATTGCAGAAATGAATGGCCTGGACTGGGCCGGTTTTGGAAACAATGTGGACTTCACCCTGGCTGGTCGCTATCAAGTGCGAGAAGAGTTCTCCCTGCAACTGGCTTTACCGGTAAACATTATTAGAGCCGATTTTCCACAAAACTATTCCAGCTTTGTCTCTCTGGGCCTGTCCTTGAAGATCTAGCAACTGTAGCTATTGCCACAGTAACTTTCTCTGGCATAACTTAGTCCACCTGGATCGAGCGCACCAATTACAATTTTTGCGCGTTATACCACAAGCGATTGGCGAATCAATCTGATGGGTCTGCACGAAGATGCTCAAGATTTGCTTATTCTACTTTTCTTCGTAAACTCGAAGCCTTATCAACAGTGGGTTTTGACGATCCGTCCCTTTGTGATGCCAAAGATTATGATCTGTAATGATGTAGTAGTCACCGTTGAAAATAGTCAGGCCTTCAGCTACCCCAAAAACCCCTTTTTCTTCAAAAAGATCCTTGGTATAAGCCCCATAACCATAGCGCTTCAAAACCTTGTAGTTCTTCGGATCAACGACAACAATCTGACGCCGGTTTCGAGACAGTAAATGAAGTAATTTTCCGTCATGATGGGCCCCCGCAAAATCCGGGTAGACCCACAAGTGGCCTTCTTTTCTTGGCATTTCCGAACCTGCGGGAATAGCCCACTGCTCTTCCAGGCGACGCTTCTTCAAATCGTAGCTGAATCCCATGCGAAACTGCCGCTCGTTGAGGACATACAAAAAAGATTCGTCAGGGGTACAGGCAACACCCTCAAGACCCGCATTGATGATTCCTGTTCGCGGCAGGGCATAGGCGAATGGGTTGTGATGATGCAGAGCCTCAAAATCAAGATCAAAGAAGAAAGGCTTCCCGTCAGAGTCAAGACCCAGGATGCCTCTGGATTTTTCATTGATCAGATAGAAGGTGCCATTACAGTAACTGATCCCCTCCACATCAAAACGTCCCTCATGGGCTCGTCGTTGCATATAGTCCTTGAGCCAGGTTTCAGGGAAGGAGCGATGAACCGAGAGTCGAGCCTTCCCCTCCTCCAGATCTATTCTGTAGATTTCGTTTTGATCACTCAGGTCACTGACCGTATAAAGAGTCTTGCCATCGGTTGTCAGTCCCGAAAGATCCATTCTCTGAGGTTTCTCACCGGTATCAACAGACAAGATCTCAACAAGCTCTAACTCTTCCACACGCTCAATCAGAATTTCACTGCGCAAAGTAAGATTGAGCAAACAAAACAGAATAATAAGAAGTCGCACTATCTACCTCCAGCCTGATGAACTCGTTGCAACACTTTCAGAAAGAATCCACGCTTTGCTGCGATCATATCGGGGTCATTCTCATCCTTGTGTGAAATATCAGCCCCACCCGGCTTGTCAGAAACAAGAAGCCCGGCATACAAAGACAGGTCATGTCTGGATGGGTAGGCAAAAGCGTGCTCCATTTCCACATCCACCAACTGTACACCCTTATTTCTTAGCATCTTCAACCAATAGTCTGTCTCTTCCATGACCGAGGCAACTGAGGAGGCTTTCGCTCTAGGATAGTCAATGGCAGCCTGATTTTCGTGCAAGTCATGATCGGAGTAGGGCGCATAAACCTGGCCAATCTCGACGGTGTCATTCAAACCACCGCTGTTTCCAAAAAGAACAAAATTGCGAAAACCTCGCTCCTCCAGAGCCCTTAAAAACAGGTGGGTCTGATCTCCATACAGGTTTCTTGTGGAAATGATCTGACAAGTCTCTTTAGGAGTTGGAAATTCATAAGTGTAGAAAGGAAAGTAAAGGCTGCCCGCCTCTTGTGGATCAAGCAACCACCGTCCGTTTTTTGCAACAAACTGATCAAGAGCTGCCAAACTCAGATTTTGAAAATTATCCTGTCCATGTTTTCGCATGTAGGCATAAACATCAGAGAGCAGATGCTTGAAAGCACCCCGATAGCCAAAAATCCCTACGTGGCACTTTTGAGCCTCGATTCCTCCAAGAGATTGCTTAAGCAAGTTCTCTCCAAACTTTGAGTAATCTTTCGCCTTGTATACCTGAACCGGATCTTCCATACCCAGCATGGCTCTGTATCTGGAGAATTGGTAGGTGAGATGCAAAAGCCTGCTCATTCCAAAAAGATGGGTAATAACCAGATGAGGTTTTCCTTCCCGATACGCAACAAAGTAGGCATAGCGAATTCTATTCTGTGCCGGAAACCAACCCACAGTATACTGAAAGCCCAACTCACGAAGCGAGCTTAAAGCCCGTGGAAGCAAATCCCCCAAAACTATGGTAGGAATGCCCCCTTTGACCAAATCAAGGACCATTTTGGGAAAGTGAGTCTCCATATACTCATCCACCCGAAGAGTCATCGGCTCTCTCCATTCAGCAGGATTAATGGAGCTGAGTGCTTGTACTTTCTCCAGGTCTACTCCTGAGGAATCCGGCAATCGAAGAAAACGAGTCTTGTATTTCTCAATCTCCAGATCAAGAAGGTCCATAAGGGAGACTTTGGGTTCACTGTAGCCATACAATCCCTTTATTCGAGCATAGGACTGGATGTAATCTTTTAAATCCAGCGCCGGTGGCCGCTCTCCCTTGTGAAAAGTCTTTCGAATTTTCGTCGAGCTCAAATGACGACTGTTGCCCTTCAAAACAACAACCTGCCCCCTCTTTTTTGCAGCCAGCATTGCCGGACTCCAGGTCAGGGTATAGCCAGTCCTTGGTAGTACTGCAATAATGCGGTTTTCACCTTCTACAGGGAGCTTTTTGTATTGATCCATCTTCAAAAAGGAGTCCGTGCCACAAATGTGATACAGAGTTGCATCCCCGCCTGCTTGCCTCCTGACCTCTGCCACCAAATCAGAGATGTAGTCGTCAGGATTGTTTTGATAAATCTGACGCATAGTGGCCTGATCCAGAGTGTGAATACTCTTCTCCCTAAGAGTGATAAGCTCCACCATCGTGTAACGATCCTGAAAACTGGAGGCATGAATTTTGGTGCTCGGTTTCACATTGGGAAGCATGTAAAGACTATCCAGAGACAATTCCTGCAAGGCCGAAAAAGCCACCCCCAAATGACCATTGTGAGGTGGGTCGAATGTTCCAAAATAAACTCCCACAGAACCAGCCAATGGTTGAAAGTACAGGCAATGGAATACCAAGGTCAGGAGGCCCAGTCTTTTTATCATGTAATCGTCTCCCTGCTTTGGAACAGCTTGATTTTGGACTTCATTCTAGGTGCTGGTACAATTTTGCTCAAGGGTCATTCCCCCACAAAATCCCAGTGAACATAGTCAGAGTGGACTCCGCGAAAGGCCTTATCCCGCTTCACTCCCAGCAAAAACCAGGCTTGATAGGACAAATCGATTCCTGCGAGATTTGTCTTGCGGCCTCGCTCATCCCTTCCCTTTTCAGCAGAAGGTCGCTGACGGTTGACCCAGTAGGGATCTTTGATGTTCCACGGTCCCACATCAATCACTGGACAAAGAATCGTCTTTTTAGTCTTGGGGTAGTAAATCTTGACGGTCTCTCCCAGAGCAGAGCGTGAGGGCAAGGCACAACCCACGTCTGTGTCTCTCATTTTCCAGTCACCACGGGGTCCCTTGCTGGCAATAACCTGTGCTTCAAAGGAAGTGGCATAAATATTTTGAAATCGCATCTTGCGAACATCGGGGTCCGTTGGAATGGAGCCGACTGGCCCCGCTGGTTTGTCCTTGTTATCACCAGAATTCTTATCTCCCGATTTTGGCTTGTCTGAATCCGGTTCTCTTTTTCCAGAGGGTTTTCTTCGAGCTTTCAAGATCTCTTCAATCTGCTCGAGATAACCAAGCCACCCCTTTTTTCTGAGGTACTCTCTCCAGATTCTATCCAGGGGACCCTTGCCCAATGGAGGATTTTTAAAGCTTAGAATCCGGGTCCGTTGATTCCAGCTCACATTCAGGTTGAGGATTCGAGCAATGTCTCGAACGAGATATCTCTTCTCCTTGCCGATAAGGCCAGTCACCACATCTTTCATGAATGAACCCTGCACTTCACTCACCAGAAAACTGCTTCTTCCCTTCAGTATTTGATCGACCACCAGACCCTGGACTCCCAGATTCATTCCAAAGTAAGCCTTGATTTGATCGAGATTAAGATAAAAGCGGTTCGCCTTCATCGGAAGCGCAACACGCTGGGCTTTTACTCTTTCATTCACCACAACCTTGCTGACCGTAACTTTTTTAAAACTGGAACCGGAAGGAGCTTTGAGACCTACTTTGCGAAGACTTCGCTCGACTTTTCGACTCGACTTTTTCTTGATCTCCTTTTTGAGATTTCGGGCGACATCCTCCAAAAAAGAGGAACAGGCTGGCTGACTCTGAAAGATCAGGAAAAACAGGGCAGCAAATTTAAGAACGGTACTCGGACTGGGCACTCGATAGAACTCCGTTGACAAACTTGGCTGCCTTCTCATCAGCAAAATCCTGGGTTAGACTCACTGCTTCATTAATAATGATTGACGCCGGAGTTTCTCCACAATGCATCATTTCATAGACTGCGATTCTTAAAATGGTCTTTTCCAGGTTCCCCACCCGTTCAAGATCCCAGTTTTGCAGATGATTGCTGATTGCTTTGTCGAGACCCTTTTGATTCTCCAGAACTCCCTCGATCAATTCCTGACCAAAGTCTCTCACTGCCTGCGAAGGCTGCCTTTCTTCCACTAAATAATCAAAAGTCTCTTCCTGTGGACAGTCGCCTACAAATTGAGCGAACAAACTCAACAATGCGTACTCACGACCCTTACTTCTCTTACCCACAACTCTCTCCTTCGAGCAGAAATATAGAAACAGTCCGTCCTGATCAAAACACCATGAGCGGAAAAGTCAGACAAGAATTGCCTCATTTCGTCTAGAATTGTTTCATCCCAAGACACCCTCAGGTATAATACCGCAGCTTTGAAACCGGACTCTGATTTACCTGGAAGCTTTCAAAGAGCGATCATATCTTTCGCCTCTTTTGCTGTCAACGATTGGCTGAAGTGCTTCCTACTCTCTTGAAAGCCCGGTGCAAAAAGCCTGAAGAATGATGTTGAGAACGATTACTATACGCAATCTAAGAAGCCTATATTCCAACTTTGGCTTGTCGATCCTGTTCTCATTCCTGACTTTTTTAACCCCACTTCAAGCGTCTACAGCCGCATCTCCCAAAATTCAGGTTCATCTGGATTTGATTGAAAAGTACATTCAATCCGCGCGCTACTCTCAGAGTATTCGCCAAACCAGAAAGTTAATGGAGAGCCAAATTGACAAAAAGACCGAGGAGAAAGCCACTTATCTTCTTGGAAAGGCCTTCCTGCTGGATGAGCAGTTTCAGCTCGCTCAAACGACTTTTGAGTTTCTGAACCAGCAGTTTCCTGACAATCCCTACAAAACGAGTGTTGATTTTCTACAGATCAACAAGGAAACAGCGCAACTTTCCAATCTCTCCAACTTTGAAGCAGGTCTGGACAAGTTACTGGAGTTTCCACCTTTTAATCTCGATCTGGATTTCTTTGAGTTTTTCTCCGGTTTTTCCAAGGGATATGAGTTGGAATCATTTTCCAGTACGAGTGACAGACTCGAGAGATATTTCGCCCATGAGGATCAGGAGCTAAGAGAAAAGGCCATCCTGATTCACTCCCTGATTCTGAGCTTTGACTTTTACTCCAGCTCACACGAAGAAGGTGCCAGCGCGTCTCTGCAGAGAATGAGGGATCTTGTTCAAAACAACGAAAAAGCTGGCAGGGAAAGTCATTTCACAGATCTGGCCCGAATTGCGCTTATGATTCGCGAGGTTGCAAAAAATCCTGAAGACTTGAATGCACTTCGAGCATGGCTTCCTCCAGCAGATGCAAAAATGAGCAAAGTACAACTGTTGTCTCATTTTCTGAACTTTCTGATTACAAGCTATATCTATGGAGATTTGGGTGAAGGTCTTCAGATTTTAACCGGCATTCGCTCAGCCATTCTGGATTACGCCCCACAGGTCTATGAACGTCATCACAGTGTTCTGGCCGATCTTCTCAAAGCACCCAAAAATGCCAGTGAAACGCTGGAGAAAGCTCAGGTTCTTCTCAGCTACGACTCCTACACTCAGGCTCTTCAGCTTTATGAGGGTCTGGTCAATCGCTCTTTCGGATTCTGGGTCTCCAAATCCAATTTGGGAAGAGCCTACTATGAGATGGGTAAACTTTATCAGGACGATTTAAAAGACGAAGCAGCGGCCAAAAGGAGCTTTCAAAAGGCTGTTCAGTATCCTCTTCTCAAAGAATTCAGACAAGAGATTGAGTGGAGGCTTTTGAAAACCCAGGATGAAGACAGGCGCAGGAAGTCAGTACAAAAACTCGCACGAGACAATCACAACTATTCCGAAGCTGCCATTCTCGAAGAACTCAAACGCAAGGATCTGAGCACCGGCGAGGTCGATCTTTACTACAGGCTTCTTCAAAAGATGAATCTAACCCCCAGTGCCCAGGAAGAGTATCTGGAAAAACTCAGTGAACTCGCTCAAGCCAATCATCAATATCTAAAGGCTCGTTACTACCTCCTCAAACTTGCCCGATTCAATCTCAAACGTGCCAGCGAGCTCCTTGAACTGAATCAATACCGCCAGAAAATCTTTCAGGCATCCAGAGAAAAACTTCTAAGTCTTGAACCGGAAAGATATGAATTCCTGCGAGCTCAGTACTTCGAGTCCCTGGGAGAGAGTGAAATTGCCCGCGATATCTACCAAAGTCTGGTTTCAAGAAAGAGTGTGTTCGCAGAAAAGTCCAGGTTTGCTCTAACCACCATGGAACTGGGCTCTGCCCCTTATGAAGAAAGTGTTGTGGTTGAATTGGAAGAAAAATTCAACTCGAGTCCCGACCCGGAAATCCAGTCCAGAGCCTTCGACCTTCTGCTCAAGCACTCCCTGGCCTTCATTGAAGATTATGCTCACAAGGAAGAGGATGAGAAGGAAGATTTGGACGAATTCACCATCCCCAATCTGAAAAAACATCTGAAAACAGCCCTGGACAAAGGCTTTGTCAACAACCGTGAATACACTGAAAAGTTGTTTGAGATTGCTCTTCTTCAAGGAGATGAGACCCTTGCCAGAAAGCTCCTTGAGAACTTCGACAAGCCTGGCAATAATACAGAGAACGAAATTTTATTGCTGAAGATGAAGTTGCGACTTGAAGAAGAACTTCAAAATTACTCTGCGGCGTCGCAGCTCTCCAGGAATCTTGCAAAACTGGAGCCTGAGCACGAGATGGAATGGGTCTCCAAATCATTTCAGCTTTCTGTCAGGCAAAGCCCGGACAAAACATCAGAGATGGAAACCTTCAAATCCTTTTTGAAGGAGTACCCGGCTCAAACCTATTATCCGCTTCTAAAACCCATGGTGCACTACGCGCAGGAGCTTGCGAGTGAAGACGCTCTGAATTTGATTCTGCAGCACTCAAAAGAATTGACTCGGCACCAACCCAAAGGATTGTTTCAAGCCTTGAAAATACTCCATCGAAAGTTTCCCTACGAGTCCGAACTTGAACTTTTACGCATTCGTTTGACAGCAACGCAACCAGGAATCATCAGCGATCAATATCTGGTAGAGTCCATTTCAGCCACCAAGTCGAATGTGCGCAGGGAAGCTGCTCTCGCTCTCTCTCGTAAACTGGAAGGTCTCACTCCTGCAGAAGTTCAAGCCCGACTGGAGCAACATCTCAATCTCGACAAACAGCTTCAGCAAGTCATACTGGAAAACAGCTCTTTCAGTGATGAAGATCTCTATGGGCTTTGTGAACTCTACTATCCTTTGGTCCCTAAAGCGCGTCAGCGCTCGGTGCTCGAGAAAGGTGTGCAAAACACCCATCGATTCTATGCTGACTTCCACAAACTCAAATACATCGAACTTTTACTTGAGTACAAACGAAAGAAAGCAGTACTTAGCCAGCTCGACAACTTGATGAAGAACAAAGGAACCTCATCGAAAATTCGCTACTTTGCCCTGAAGGACTTCCACCCGACTTTGAGCAAATGGGGTGAAGTCAGCAGAATGAGAGACTGGATTTTTGACATTGATCGCAAGAATCTTAACGTCCAGCAGCAACAAGATTTAAAAGAAATCGCAAAGAAAGTAAACGCACTCAATGTTGTTCGAACAGTAAAAAGAAACATCGACTGGGATGATCCTCAGTCGGAGAAGAACAAACGGGAGTTCTTTGAGCTGGTACGAATTTACCGGGACGAACTGGAAGACATCCCCGCTACCCTGGACTTGCTCCACCAGATGCAGCAGTATTTCACTGATCAATCTACGAAAGCAAAAATTCAGTCCCTTAAAGGGAATCTAGCCCAAATCCAAAAAGCTCTTCAGTTACAAGACTCGAAAAACAGAGTTGATCGTCTCGACGCAGCAGTTCTATGGCTGGAAAAGCTCAATTCACCTTCTCGAGCACTTCAGGTCTTGCGAGATATGAGAAAGGAGGCCAAAACCAAGGCTGAAGAGGATTTTCTTCGTGTACAGGAAGTCCGCTGTCTGATTGACATGCGCATGCTTGATCGTGCCCAGGAAGAAATGACAAAAATTGACTCGAGATATGTTCATTTTCACGACTCACTGAAGTCTCAGATTGATGCTCAGAAGAAGTTGCAAAGCCTGCCTCATGCCTCCAAATCAAGTTTTGCCCAACTTCATTCCAGAGCACTTCTCTACATTGAAGAGTTTCTAGACCTTGAAAAGGCCGATCAGGTACTGGGACGCCTGAAAACACTGGCAAAGACCAGGTTACAAAAAGAGATGTTTTGTGACCTTATGCTCAAGTATTACCACGTGGCGCTGGCAAAAAATCAGGCGGATCGGGCAAAGAGGAAGCTTGATGTAGCACGGACTTATACACAAAACGCTAAACAGGATGCTCAGGTTCTATACCTGATGGGAAATCACATCCAAATCCATCAAAACGATCCTCGCAAGGCGCAAAAGTACTTCGAAAGGGCCGTACGAATTTCCAGCCCCAGTTTTTACAGGCAGCTCTCCATGCTGAATCTAGCCCAAATCTATGAAGAAAGTAATCAAAGTGAAAAAGCCCTGGGGTTACTTAATGAGTTAAAGAACAGTCTCAATCAGAAGCAGGGCAGCTCCTCTCCTTTAAGTCTTGAAGAGCATCGATTAAGAAAAAGTCTCCTGATATCCAAGGTGAATGAAAATCTCCAGGAACTGGGGGAAATCGACCCTGAGTTCGTGCTTAAAGCAGCGCGCCAACTTGCCGGACAGAGTGATTATTTTCAGGAAGCCGAAAAAAAATACAGGCTTTACCTGCGACTCCAAAACAAGAAGATCGACCCAAAAATCTACCTCGAAATGGGAGAGTTTTACGACAACAATCAAAAGTACAGCAGCGCTGTCGAATACTACCGCAAAGCCTTTGAGGAGATAAAGGAGCAACCCCTTCGCTTTGAGGCGGGAATGAATGCACTAAAAGTCCTCGGTAGAGTGCAACGCAACTTCAAAGGGGCTTTCGAACTAGTATCTAAAATTCGTAGTCTTTTGCTAACACCAGAACAAAGCAAGAGTCTCAATCAACTCAAGTCGCAAATCAGAGACCTTCAAAAAAATCAGAAAAGAATCACTCTAAGAAATCTCAGCTACTCGCACCTTCCCAGAATCCAGGAAATCAAACGTCGCTATTACAAGAATGGGCAATATCAAAAGGCAGCGGATTCGCTTAAAGTGCTCGTCGAGCAAACCGAAGATCACCAGCTCAAGGTAGGAGCATATTACGAACTGGCTCGTGTCGTTGATTTAAAGCTGGAAAAGCCTAAGGAGGCCTTGAAATATTACGAAGAGTTCTTCCAGATGATGGCCAATCCTGAAGTTACCAGTGAAATTCTCCTTCGAATCGCCGAGATCCATCTCAAAGAACTGAAGGATCATAAGGAAGCAATCAGCCAGTATGAGCGTTATGTGCATAACTTTCCTGCAGCAAGAAAGAAACTCAATGTGCTGTTTCAGTTAGCTGAGTTGTATTCCAATTACGAGTTCGAATACAGCATGGCACTCGACACCTATACAGACATCAGTAATGGTTATCCCCAGACTCCATGGGACGAAAAAGCCAAACTTGCGCGAGCTGAGCTGCTTGCCCAGAAACTAAGTGATTTCAATGGTGCCATTCAGACCTATCGTGACTTGATCAATACCAATTTTGAATCCAGTCTTGCACCACAAGCTCAATTCAAAATAGCTCAAATCTATGAGATCCAGCTCAACGATGATTTACTTGCTACACAAGCCTATGATGAACTCATCGCTCGCTATCCCAATTCCTCCTACGCGCTTCAGGCACGACGACAACTCGAAAAGATTCGAAGGAGGTAAGAGCTTATGAGCGCTCAAACTCCTTTGATGCAACAGTTTCATCAGTTCAAAAGCAAGGTCCCGGATGCCATACTTTTCATGCGCTGTGGTGACTTCTACGAGATGTTTTATGAGGATGCCAGAACCGTCGCCAGGGAGCTTCAGATCGTACTCACTTCCCGGAACAAAAACAGCGACAACCCTGTACCCATGGCTGGCGTCCCCTACCATGCCTACGAAGATTACGCCGCCAAACTCGTTGAAAAAGGTTACAAAATTGCTATCTGCGAACAGGTCGAAGACCCCAAAGAGGCCAAAGGTATCGTCAAGCGTGACATTGTTCAGGTAATCACGCCAGGCACCGTAACCTTGCCAGGGGTACTCGACCCCAAGACCAACAATTTTCTGGGCAGTCTGCATCTTCACAAAGGAAGGGTCTACTTTTGCTACCTGGATGTAAGCACCGGGGAAGGATTTCAGACTTCAATCCGTCCAACACAAAAAGACTTTTCTACCTTGAGAGAGGAACTCCTCAGAGTTCGCCCCAGTGAACTGCTAATCCATCAGGAATTGTGTGAAGACCCCCAGAGTCAGGAGTATCTGCTCAAAAGCCTGCTTGAAAGAAATATTCAATATCAGCGCTACGAAAAACGCATATCCACTAAGGCCCGCATTTTCTTTGACTCCGTTAAGAAACCCGTCCTGAACAGCTCGGGAATAGATCAAAAATCAGACCAGCGCTATGCCTGGGAAATGCTTTTTGAATACATGGAGTCTTGCTCCATTCAGGCAGAACTCGTCAAAATCGAAGAGTACAGAATTGATGGGAAACTGCTCATGGACTCGAACACTATTCGAAACCTCGAGTTGATCAATTCTCAGTATCAGGATAGCAAGGAAAGCAGTCTGCTTGCTGTATTGGATCGGACTTCAAGCGCAGCTGGAGCAAGACAACTCAAGCAATATCTGCTCAACCCATTGTTGAATCAAGACTCTATCAACGCACGCCTTGATATCGTGGAGGCCTTCAAGGAAAACCGGGAGACACTGGATCAAACCATTGAGCTTCTCAAGGGAATGTATGATCTGTTCAGACTTTCCAATCGATTACTTAATCAACACGCCAATGCTAGAGATCTGATCGCTATACAAAAAAGTCTGGCCATCCTGCCAACCATTCAGAAAATCCTGCCAGCAATAGGAATCGAAGTCCCTCTCGAAGAAAACCTGGAGACTCTCGTATCCACAATATCAAGAGCTATCGTTGATGACCCACCTGCAAAGATCACTGAGGGTGGTTTGTTTCAAAGAGGCTATCACAGCAAACTCGACGAGATTCTGGACCTGCAGGAAAATGCGGACTCTCATCTTGAGGCACTGGAAAACAAGGAAAAAGAAATCACGGGCCTCAAGTCCATGAAGATTAAATACAACAAGGTCTTTGGTTTTTATTTTGAAGTACCCAAATCTCAGAGCTCTCAGGTTCCCGAGAGATTCATTCGCAAGCAGACCCTGACCAATGCAGAGCGCTACACTACCGATGAATTGAAAGAGAAGGAAAGAGCAATCCTTCAAGCCCGGGAGGAAGCACAAAAGCTTGAGTACAAACTGTTTCAAGAACTTCGCAAGCAAACACTTGATCAAGTACAGACCATTTATCAGTGGGCAGTCTACCTCGCCAATCTCGACGTACTTTGCAGTTTTGCCAGTCTGGCCTTTGAGAACAATTACTGCAGACCGATCTTCCATGAAAATCCAACCATTGAAGTGAGTGAAGGACGTCATCCGGTCGTTGAAGCATTTTCCACCAGCTTTGTACCCAATGATCTCTTTCTTTCACAGAATACAGACCTGGTTCATCTCGTGACCGGTCCCAACATGGGAGGGAAATCAACCTATTTGCGTCAGGCCGCTATCCTGACCATCATGGCTCAAATGGGAAGTTTTGTTCCTGCAAAGTCCTACAACGCCATGATATTTGAGAGAATTTTCACTCGCGTCGGTGCTTCCGATGATTTGGCCCAGGGCAAGAGTACCTTTATGGTAGAAATGGCCGAGACTGCTTATCTACTTGGTAATGCCAATCCACGAAGCCTGGTCCTTCTTGATGAGGTCGGTCGTGGTACAGCCACATTTGACGGACTCAGTCTGGCCTGGAGTGTCCTGGAATATATTTTGGAAGACGTCGACTGCCTGACGCTTTTTGCTACTCACTATCACGAGCTTACGGGCCTTCAACAACTGGACTCCCGAGTGAAAAACTATTGCGTCACTGTTCTTGAAAGTGGCTCTGAGGTCTTGTTTCTTCATAAAATCAAAAGAGGAACTGCAGATCGCAGTTACGGGATTCATGTGGCCAAACTGGCCGGGATGCCATCCAAACTGATTCGAAGGGCCAACTCTCTGCTCAAGGAGCTAGAAGCCTCCAAGAGCACTGTGATCGGATTAGACACAAAAACCAAACAGCTCGCAGTCAAAGCCAAACAATCCAGCTTTCCGGGGCTAACTGTTCCAGTAGAAGCAAACGGCACGGAAACCCTGGAAAAATTGCGGGAAATTAACCCGGACAACCTGACTCCCAGAGAAGCACTTGAACTTCTGTTCGAGCTGAAAGAATCCTTACAAAATGACGAGGCATAATCTAGACTGAGAACCATGACAGAGAACCAAGAGCCAATCAATCTGGGACAAAGTGAGCAGGCCACAAGGCTGGAGAAGTACTTTTACTTCAGTCGCTCTCCTCTCTACTCGGTTTTGTTTGTGGTGCCTCTTTTTCTGGTCTATGAATGTCTTGCCTTGTTGCTCCACAGCCTCCAGATCACCGAGCTTCGCAATGGTGCTGATGTGATGCTTCGACAAATGGCCGGTGTTTTCGGACTGGATCTATTCCCGGCGATTGTTCTGGTTATTCTCGCTGTGTTGGGTGTCATTGCGGGGACCTATCGCAACCAAACCAATATGGAGATGGTACCCAGCTATTTCTTTCTCATGTTTCTCGAATCTGCCATTTTCGCCTGGATGATGGGAAGCATCGCACTCAATGCCACCAATTTTCTACTCAATATACCTGCCTTGTTTGACTTGTCCATGTCGCCAGAAACCAGCGACTTGCTGGTGAATATTATGCTTTCCTTTGGAGCAGGGATTCATGAAGAGTTCTTCTTTCGTCTCGTTCTCATTCAGGCCCTATTGTATCTAGGTAGTTTTGTTTTTCGAAAGGACCCCGAACACCCTCTGTTCAACTGGAACTCCTTTCAGGCACTACTTCTCTCCTCGTTCATTTTTTCCATCTTTCACTATGTAGGCGAATTTGGAGACACTTTTTTATGGACCAGTTTTCTATTCCGATGGGTGAGTGGACTTTATCTGGCAGTACTCTACCTTTTTCGAGGTTTTGGAGTCAGTGCCTGGACTCATGCCTTGTATGACCTCTTTTTGATCCTAGGGCTTCTCAAGTGAACAAACCTAACAATACAGTCAAGGATCTGATCGGCAAGGGTCGGTTTCGCTATCGGGTCCTGGATGAAGAAGTCAGCGGAAGTGACTTGCTGGAACTCAAGGCCGATGAACTCTCCACAATGCACCCGGCAGACCTCGCCGAGAGAATGGACGAGCTTCAAATCAGCGAACAGATCCAACTCATCAGAATACTGCCTGTGGACCATGCGGCTGAAGTCATTACCGAACTTGAGGAAGAGGAGCAGCATCTTCTAGCCAAGGGTCTCATGCCTTCTCGACTCTCCAGTATCCTCGAGTCCATGCCACCAGATGAGGCCGCTGATATTCTCGGACTGATGCCACAGGAAAAGATGGAAGATATTCTCCATCAAATGCAGGAGGAGTCCCGCGAGGAGACTCTGGAACTGCTCTCACACCCAGAAGACAGTGCCGGTGGAGTAATGGAAAAGGAGCTGGTGGATTTTCGACCCGAAACCACTGCAATGCAAGCTCTTCAATCCATCCGGGAGACTTTTGAGTCTTCTGACTTTCTGAGTTACATCTATATAACAAATGCTGAAAATGAATTGGTCGGAGTACTTTCACTCAAGGAGCTGATTCTTTCAAAGTCTGACAGCACACTGGGTGAAATCATGTCATCGGACCCTGTCAGTGTGAGCACTGAAGAGGATCAAGAGAAGGTAGCCTACCTGGCCACTAAATACAGTTTGCAGGCCATTCCCGTAGTCTCAGAGAGTAATAAGCTAGTTGGTATTGTCTCTGCAGATGATATTACAGAGATTATCGAAGAAGAGCACAAAGAAGACATGTACAGAATGGCTGGTGTTCATGAGGATAGTGGAATCTATGCAAACCCTGTACGAGCTGCCGTACTTCGCTTTCCCTGGCTTATTGCTACGGTTGCCGGGGGCATGATTGCTGCCCAGATCATTGAGTCCAACAAGGTAGTGGATCACATCTGGCTACTCTCCTTTTCCCCTCTGATTCTTGGACTGGCCGGAAACGTTGCCATCCAAACCAGCACCATTATCATTCGGAATCTTTCCACTCGACAATTCAGCCAGCCACTATCCTTTCGCTATCTCTACAAGGAAGCCTACACCGGAATCGTGTTGGCCTTGCTCTGTGGAGTCACACTTGGAGTACTCGTGACAATTTTGCACGGCTCCATGGACAAAGGCGTCACGCTGGGAGTTGCTCTCTTCAGCGTAATCCTGATCAGTATTATCTCTTCAATCCTGATCCCGCTCAGCTTTAACAAATTCAATATTGACCCCGCTATCGCCTCGGGCCCCCTTGTAACTACGGTCATTGATGTAGCCGGTTTGTTTATCTACTTTCAATGCGCCTATTTAATTCTGGCGCGCTTCTTTTCACCCTGACATACGGAGCCAGTCATGCAAAAAATCTATCAGTTCAAGCAAGAAAGCCTCGCGACTCTGCTTGAAGAAGTTGAGACCTCCAAAGTCGTCTTCACCAATGGTTGCTTCGACATTCTCCATCTTGGCCATGCCCGCTATCTGCAAGAGGCCAGAGCCCTCGGAGATTGCCTTGTTCTGGGTTTGAATACAGACAGCTCTGTGAAGCGCTTGAAAGGCCCTCAAAGACCAATCAATGGTCAGGTAGACCGGGCAGAACTCCTCCTACATTTACGATGGGTGGATTATGTGGTCCTTTTTGATGAAGAGACCCCACTTGAACTCATTCAATCAATCTCCCCGGAAGTCCTTGTTAAAGGAGGAGACTGGGCCGTTGAAGACATTGTCGGGAGTGATTTTGTTCTCAACAACGGAGGAGAGGTTCGATCCTTACAGCTCGTAGCTGGCAAGTCCAGCACAAACATCATTGAAAAGGCTCAATTGCAGTAATCAGAGACAGCTTGGCACGGTTTTTTCCTAATACATGCTGAAATATGGAAAAACAGGAGTCAAAAATGGCTTAGCTACTTCAATGGAAAAGCGAATTCGAAACAGGTATCCCCTCCATAGATAACCAACACGAAAAGCTTGTCGGCTATATTCAGTCCATGCAAAAGGCAATGGATGCTGAAGACCCATTAACAGAAGCCTACGCAATTGCAACCAGCCTGGTAGGCTACACTCGAGCTCATTTCAAGTTTGAGGAAACTCTGTTTGAGAGGCATGGCTATCCCCTTGAAAAGGAACACTGCAAACACCATCAGGATTTGGTGGAAGAAGTCAAAGCAGTGATGGAAAAGTTAAGAAGAAGAGAAGAGGGAGTGGCTGAGGAAGTCCTGCCCTTTTTGATCGACTGGCTGAACAACCACATCCTGAAGGAAGACATGCAATACGCAGACTTTTTCAAGGAAAAAGGCTTACAGTAGGCTCACAAGCCACGTATTGATGTGCTTTACAACTCTATCGTATCAGATCTCCGCAGGCTGTCTGGGAACAGATGGGTTTTCGTGAATCTCTTGAGGTCTGAACTGGAACAGATATACTTAAAAACCAGCTGTAAGCTGCCAAGCTCTCGGGGTTGCCTGATCTTAATCTTTATAAGCCTCAAGGACACCACCGGCATCCCTCTCAATAAGATCTATCGTGGTAATGCGTGCTTTGCAGGCGACTCCTGCCTTCAGTTCACTGGTTCTGCTCGACTTCCAACGAAAAATCTGTTCAAACTCGGGAAGATGAAACAGCACCGCATCAGAACTCACATCAAGAGGCATCGCCTCCGTCTCAAAATCTCTTCCATCTTCTATCTCCTGTGCAAAGTACTTGAGCAGAAAATACTTTTGGCGCTTGTTCTGAATGGAATTGAAATCATAAAGCTGGGTAGAAATCTTGATGCTGAAATCATCCATTTCATCCTGTGAATACATGGCTTCCTCGCTTGATTCGCACAGAAATGTCCAAAGTTGCCACTGATTTAGATAGTCCATGAATCTACGAATCGGGGATGTCATTTGAGTGTAATGACTGACTCCCAGACTGGCATGACCCCGGTTCTTGAACTCCCAGGCTGTCTTGCCTAAAAATCGCTTGAGTCGATAGTACTCAAAAAAGCAGTGGATATTGTGGGCGAAGTATTCGCTATCCAGCAACTTCTCCTTCTGGCATGTCTGAGTCCTGAATAATATCGGAATGGAGTTTTGATCACAAAAAAGTGCAAAGAGTGAGTTGCTAAAAATACTCAACTCCGCGATAAACTTTTGTGAATGATACTGTACCCGGTCTGCAATCTGGATTTTATCTTCCTCAGACTTGGGTAGCACAAGAGTATATTCCTTTTGATGATACTGAACCGCATCATTGTCCAATCGTTTGCGGTAGAGCTTTTCAGAAATCTCAAAGACGGCAGGATCGAAAAGAGGCTTACTCTTGTCTACCTCCTCGTAAGAATAGTTCTTGTCCACCTTAATGAGCGAAGGATAGACATCAAAATCAGGAGTCTCGATATCGCGAATCTCAAGGGTAATTGCAAATCTCTCCTCGCCTTCATCAAGCGACAATTTGCGAATCAGCTCATCGGGCAACATGGAGTAATAGGCATCGGGAAGATAGAGAGAAGTTAATCTTTTAAGAGCTTCCTTTTGGATTCTGGCATCTTGTCCAATCACTGCTGCCATATTGGCAATGTGCACATACAATACACCCTCTTCCCAGGAAAAGGCATCATCACGGTCGCGAGTGGATTCTCCATCGATAGTGTAGGTAGGCAAGCCGCGCAAATCTTTGAAGTGAACCTGATCGAGTCCCCTGTCAAAACCTTCAATGTAGTTAAGAAAATTCTCAGAGAAAGTCTCTGGATACCCTGCTTCCAAAATCTCAAACTGAGTATCCAGATCAAAAATACCCTTTTCAATCAACAAAGATTTGAGCTGGTTCCGATTGATCATTCCTGCTTGCTTGAGAATGTCATTAAGCGATGTAAAAGCAGGGCTATCATCAAACTCAATGGCAACACTTTTCAGCTGCTCGATGAACTCTTGATACTCTTGAACTTGTGTCTCAGTCCAGGGGTTTTCTGATTGAAGAAACTCAAGATTCTTACGCTCGACTTCACGCTTTTCTTCCATCTTCTTCAATTGTTCAAAGTAAGCCTCCACCTGAGTTCGCGGATTCATCTGGAAACTGTCTTTTTTCCGTTTAAAGTAGCAAGGATCTGTCTCAAGTACCCGAGCTAGACACATCACTTCCGAGTGGGAATAGGATTCGCCAAAATAAGAAGTCACCAATTCTTCCAGAGTGAACACATCCTGTTCCTCCAGCTCCAATAACTCATATAGAGACTCCAGGTCAAAGTCTTGCTGGATATCACTGATTTGACTTTCTTGAGCCATTAAATCGTTGACCATTTGAACAGGATCCTGAAGATTCGAGGTAAGACCCAAGTTCAAGAATATTGTATTCTTTTTGATCCCGAATTCTTTTTTATTCTTGATGAAGATTCGAAAGGTATTGCCCTGATTCTGGGTCACAATCCCCAAATTGGGACCCTTGTTCAAATTATAGCCAATCAAAGTGCCTTGCTGTATTTTGTCGGGAGTTGGAAAAATCATAGTTTTGAGTGCCTATGGCAAAGGTTTTGTTGCTGAAAGTGCAGTATAACCGTAGCCAGAAAAGGGTACAAGGAGGATTAAAATGATCGAAGTAGGAGAGCAAATACCTGAATTCAGTTTACCAAGCACCCAATGTGAAACCTTGTCAAAAGCGGATCTTAAGGGTTCCTGGGCAATCCTCTATTTTTATCCCAAGGACAACACTCCCGGCTGTACCACTCAAACCACTGACTTTACCGATCTCAATGCAGAGTTTGAAAAGCTCGAATGCAAGATCGTCGGATGGAACCACAACCCGATGAAATCACACGACAAATTCACCGAAAAGCTGGGCATTCCTTTCCCTTTGGTGAGTGACGAGAGTGGAAAGTCTCTGGAGGATTTTGGGGTTTGGCAGCTCAAGAAATTTATGGGCAAAGAATTTATGGGAATCGTGCGTACCACATTTTTAGTGAACCCCGATGGGGAAGTGGTCAAACGCTATGACAAGGTTCGAGTCAAGGAACATGCCCAGAAGGTTCTTGAAGATTTGAAAGAGCTTCAAGCCAACTAGGTGAAGTGCTTCGTGACCATGGAGTCATGATCTTCAAAGACGACGGTGCCGGTGAATTTTTATGGCTGGCACCTTGATAACACTTTCTTCGAGGTCTATGTGATTAGAGTTTTTCTCTGATTGAGACTTTGCTGTCTGTGAGTTTCTCAGAATCTGATCAAGAACCAGCTCAGAAAAAACCAGCCTCTTAATCAGGGGGCTGGTTTTTTTGTTGATTTATGACCGGCTCAAATCTGCTGACATTCTATTCGTGCTTGCTCGTATTCCTCCAGCAGCTGTTTCATGATGACTTTGACCGGTAGCACTTCGTCCACGAGTGAGCTGATCTGCCCATATTCCAGCTCTCCTTCCTTCAAATCTCCTTCAAAAATACCCTTTCTAGCTCTTCCTCGACCCAGGAGTTCACTCAAGTTCTCATAGCTATCCTGTGTCTTCTCCTCCAAAGACTTGATCTGAGTGAAAAAGTCGTTCTTGGCCAAACGTACTGGCACAATCTTTTTGAGAGTCAGCATTGTATTTCCCTCACAACTTTCGGCTATGTGATTCTTGAAGTTTTCGTGTGCGGAGCTTTCTTCAGAGCAGGCAAAGCGGGTTCCAATCTGTACTCCCTGGGCGCCCAGAACCTGGCTCGCCAGAATTTGCGCTCCCGTGGCAATACCTCCCGCTGCGGCGAAGGGAATGCTTACGCTTCTGGCAACCTGAGGTATCAAACAAAAGCTTGTAGTCTCCTCAAGCCCATTGTGACCGCCAGCTTCAAAGCCCTCGCAAACCACAAAATCAACACCGGCATCCTGACACTTTTTCGCAAGCTTGGCGGAAGGCACCACATGACCCACCTTGACTCCCTTTTCTTTCAGTTGGGCAGTAAACTTTTTGGGGGAACCTGCGGACGTAATCACCACCGGAACTTCAAGCTCCAATAGCAATGGAATGTAGTCATAGGCATGTTGGTAGATCAGGGGAATATTCACTGCAAAAGGCTTGTCAGTAGCTTTCTTACACTTCACAATATGCTCTCGCAGTAATTCAGGGTTCATGGAACCAGATCCAATCACTCCCAATCCACCACAATTGCTCACAGCCGATGCCAGCTTCCAACCGGAACACCAAACCATGCCCCCCTGAATAATGGGATACTCAATACCTAGAAGTGTGGATAGTTTTGTGCTTTTCATTGATGAATTCCCTTAATTTGCCTCGATTACAGTAGTATAGAACTTAACCATTCAACACCCTGAAATCAAGATTCATTGCTTGCTACAACCAAGCAAATGAAATAGGCTATGGGCAGGATTAGAAAGGATTTAGTTATGTGTTCGTCGATTCAAGAGAAAGGTAAGCAAATCAAAGAGTTTGTGTTCGCCACACTCCTCGCCGAAATCCTCAAGGATGGTGAGGTGGATCAAGCTGAACGTGAAACGATTCAGTCCTTGAGTCCCGTTTTGGATATCCCCAAACAAAGAGCAATTGAAATCAGGAACGAAGTACTCTCAAATCTTGAAAAATCGGCAGATTCTGGTAGCGCTTCCTTTGAAAATTTGTTTGCTACTGTTCGCACAAAGTTGCTTGAAAAACATCCTGCTGTTGCCACGGATGAATACCTGGAGAAACTGGCAGAAAAAATGGGGCGCCACACTGAATTCATGGACTCCCTGAGTGCTGGCTTCTAGTACCTTATAATTCGTCAATTGACAGATCTTCCCAATTTCTTATAATCTAGGCTCTTGAACATCTAATAAAGGGGCCGTATGCATAAGGTGTTGATCTGTCTTTTCCTTTTCTCAAATACTCTGTTCGCCAATTCAAGCTGGTCCCCCGGGTTACGTCAACACGCCAAGTCATTTCAAAATGCTTTTGAAGACGGCTTTGCCTCCTCACTTCGAGGGGCCTGCTTCGATTTGTCTCGGGCTTACTCAAAAATGGTGGTACCTATCGAGGACTGGGAAGGCAATACGACTGCCAATGAAAGTGGCAAACTACCCATGAAAGTCGGGCTCCAGAGAGGAAAGGATGGCAAACCCCGCCGAGCGCCTCTAGCATTTTATATCCCCGGAGCTTTCAACAACCTCTCTTCCAGACAACCCAAACGCTGGATGGATGAATTGACCCAGCGGGGATATCACACGGTGGTTTTCCCCAACCCATGGGGAACTCAATTCATCAAGGAAAAGTCAAATGAAGCTGTTGGCCACGTTTTAAACGAGGGTAAGGCCATTTATGATTCCATGCGAGATGTGTTTTCCAGATTAGACGAGAATGATTTGATTCTTGGGCCCGTACGCTTGCTGGGAGTCAGTTACGGAGGTTTCCTCACTGCAATGATCAGCGCTTGGGATGCCGAGAATCCAGAGCCGATTCTAAGCATGGACTCGACAATTATGTCTCCACCATTTCAGTTGGGCGAAACCCTGGATCGGCTGGATCAATATCTTGATGCCACCGCAGACCCCTTCAACGGGATGAACATTGCTTCCAAGCTTCTGAAGTTTCGCAATTTCTGCAAGAAGGAAAGTCAGTCTGATCTTGAAGAGGGACAACTGCATGAAGCCATGGGACTGGTGAGCTATGTGGGCTTTCATGACATGATGGTCAAGAGCGTCAAGGTTTTTGACAAGGTCAAGGGCTACGACAAGATTCCGGACCGAAATCTCGGTTCTCTCAGCCCAAAATTTCGCAAGTGGAAAAAAGAGTTCAATTTCAATGGTTACATTGATACCTACGACAGCTCTATTCGAGATCTTTTGAAATCTGAAAAAGGAACCCTGAAGTACTGGGTTCAAAGGGCGTCCGATGCTGGCTACAATCGTGTCAGGGTCCTGGTTGCTGTTGATGACTTTCTCAATGATGGCTCCAGCTGGGACGGACCAAAGGAAAAACTCATCACCCTTCCCGATGGAGGCCATTACGGCTATCGTCATCTGGACTGGTATGAGTCCTTCATCAACCTGGCCTTCGGAGACGAGCGGGAGATTCGCCACTTGATGCTCTACGGGCCTAATGCACTGGACATGGTTCCTCGCCAGATACTGATTCCACAGAGGCTCGAGCCAATCAAAGAAGCTCGCCCGAATATCCTCGACTACAAGTTTGGGTTGGAGCTGTTTTAAGAACGCTCACTCATCCTCAGAAAAACAGCATAACCAGAAACATCTGAAGCTAACAAAAAACCGGGATTAATATCCAGGTAACCCTCACTCATCCACAGAAAAGTACTTTCCTTGTGGGTGAGAGAACACGATGGCGCTTACGCTTCCTTCGGGCTCCATCATGAAGCTTTCTGTTAGCTGGATGCCAATCTCTTCCGGCTTGAGCAAGTCAAAGATGATTTGCTGATCCTCGAGATCCGGACAGGCGGGATAGCCAAAACTCAATCGAATTCCCTGATATTTGGTCTGGACCAGATCTTTTAAGCTTAAATCTTCCTCGATGCCCCAGCCTTCACGTATCTTTTGGTGAAGCCATTCTGCCATCGCTTCGGCGGTTTCTACAGCTAAAGCTTGAATCGCATGGGACTTGAAGAACTCCCCTTCATCCTTAAACTTCAAGGCCAGATCGCGAACTCTGTTTCCGCTGGTCACTGCAAACATAGCTACCGTGTCACGCTTTTCCCTATGTCCAACTGGTGCAACGAAATCTGCAGCGCTGATCTCTTCCCCATCTTTCTGTCGAGGCAGGTCGATGCTTCGTACGATCTCGTCAGTTCCTGGCTTGTAAAGATGAAGCTTCTCGCCTTCACTGGCTGCTTCAAAGTACTGATAGACTGCCTTGCAGTCGAACCAGTCATTCTCAATGACTTCCTTCTTGAGCGCTTCCACTTGATCATAAAGCTTCACAGCCCGCTCATCACCCTTTTCCCGGGAGATACGAATACTTCCACGAAAGCCCATATGCTGGGTATAGAAGAACTGCTCATTGATATAGGGAAACAATTCTTCAGCACTACAATCAGCGACCACATGTCGATCGAAATCGGGAGCACTTTCACGCACTTCACTGTGATCAATAACGAGCTTCTCTCGCTTTTTCACAGGCTTCTTGCGCTCGGATACCTTCTCCATCACTCGCTTGGACTCTTCGCGATAATTGTTGATAAAAGCCTCGGTTTTGGCTTCATCTGCAAGAGCATTCGCTATATCCAGGCCTGTCATGGCATCGACACTGTAGAGAATCTGACCGTCGTACATAGGCTGAATGCGCTTGTCACAAAAACTACGCGACAAAGCAGCTCCACCGACTAATACTGGCACATCTACTCCAGCAGCTTTCAAATCTTCTGCTGTGTTGACCATTTCCATGGCTGACTTCACCAACAACCCGGAAAGGCCAATAAAATCGGGCTTGTGTTCTTCATAGGCACGAATCAGCTCTTCCGAAGTCACCTTGATTCCCAGGTTGATAATGTCAAAGCCGTTATTGCTCAGAATGATATCCACCAGGTTCTTGCCGATATCGTGCACGTCACCCTTCACGGTGGCGAGAAGCATTTTGGCTTTGCCTGCTTCATCAGCCTTTTCCATGAACTGCTCGAGATGAGTCACGGCGGCCTTCATCACTCCAGCCGATTGCAGAACCTCAGCTACAATCAGCTCATTATCATTAAACAGTCGACCCACTTCAGCCATACCGTCCATGAGAGGAATATTGATAACTTCCAAAGGAGTGTACTTCTTTAAAGCTTCGTCAAGATATCCAATCAGGCCTTCCTTGCTCCCTTCCACAAGAAGTACCTTCAATTTCTCTTCAACAGTCAATCCAGCCATCTCGTCAGCCGACTTCTTGGGTTTCATTTCTCGAAAGTACTCGGCGAATTGCTCCACTGCCTCTTTGCTGTTGTTGAAGATGAGTGCATCACAAAGCTCTCTTTCTTTCTCGCCAATGGAGCTGAATCGTTCAATTTTTTGAGAGTTGACGATAGCGAGGTCCAAACCTGCTTTGGTGCAGTGATACAAAAAGACCGAATTCAAGATTTCACGGCCCGCACTGGGTAGTCCAAAACTGACATTACTGATACCCAGAATGGTTTTGGTTCGTGGGTACTTTTCCTTGATGAGTCGAATGCCCTCTATGGTCTCTCCAGCCGAGTGCAGATACTGCTCATCCCCTGTACCACATGGAAATACCAGAGGATCAAAAATGATGTCCTCTTCGGGAATTCCGTACTTATTCGTCAACAGTTCGTAGGAGCGTGTTGCGATTTCCAACTTACGCTCCTTGCTAACACCCATCCCTTGTTCCGGGTCCTCATCGATACAGCCCACAACAAGAGCCCCGCCGTGACGGCGAACGATCTTGCTGACTCTTTCAAAACGAACTTCCCCTTCTTCAAGGTTTACTGAATTGAGAATACATTTCCCGGGAAGCATCTGAACAGCGAGTTCGAAAACTTCATCTTCAGTACTGTCCACCATAATGGGAGCTTTGACCTTCTGAATCACTTCAGGCAAAAAGGCCTTCATGTCTTCGAGCTCATCCCGGTCGGGATTGGCCAGACAAACATCAAGAATTTGGGCACCACCCTTGATTTGCTTTCTTCCGATCTCTGAAGCCTGCTCAAGTTTCCCTTCTCCAATCAGTTTCTTGAATTTTCGTGATCCAATACTATTGGTTCGCTCACCTACAAGCAGAGGTCGATTGTCATCTTCAATTTCCAGAAATTCGATTCCGCTGACATAAGAACCTTTTCTAAAGCTTAGTGGTCGCGGAGTAAACTCCTCCCGGATTTTGTCAAAATGATTGATATACTCTGGACTGGTCCCACAACATCCACCTGTGATATTCAGCCATTTATGCTCTGCAAACTTCCCCAGAACTTCTCCCATTTGCTGTGGGCTTTCATCATACTCACCGTCCTCATTTGGCAAGCCCGCATTCGGCATACAGAAAACTGGAAATGGACTGATTTCAGAGAGTGCTCTAACGTGCGAGGTCATGAACTGGGGTCCTGTGGAGCAGTTCATTCCAAAGCCAATCAGTGGAAGATGCGCCATGCTTGTGAGAACAGCTTCGATACTCTGGCCAGCGAGCATAGTACCCATAGGCTCAATGGTGACTGAAATGATCGCCGGGCGATAAATTCCACACTCAAGCATCGCTTTGTGGGAGCCCTCCAAAGCTGCTCGCATATTGATTGTGTCCTGGGTAGTTTCTATCAGTATGATATCAATTCCACCTTCGAGAAGCCCCTGGATTTGTACTGTGTAAGAATGCACAAGCTCCTGAAAACTCACTCCTCCTGTAACCGATATTGCTTTGGTAGTGGGTCCAATGGAGCCAGCAACAAAGCGTGGACGAGAGGGTGTGGAAAACTTTTTAGCTGCCTGACTTGCCAGTTGTGCTGCAACCTTACTCACCTCAAAGGCTTTGTCCTGCAAATCATATTCGGCCATCACCAATGGAGTGGAGCCAAAGGTGTTTGTCTCAATAATGTCAGCCCCCGCCTGAAGATACTCTTCATGAATTTCCAGGATAACATCCGGGCGGGTGAAATTCAGGTTTTCGTTGCACCCGTCCAGTGCTTCCCCACCGAAGTCTTTGGCTGTTAGATTTTTCCCCTGAAGTGAGGTACCCATGGCACCATCCATGAGAAGAACCCGGCTTTGCATCAAGTCCAGGAAGTCCTGGTAGCGCGAATCTTTGGTGAAAGCCTGACTCAGATCAATAATCCGGCCGTCCTGTGCTGTTTCTGTTGAATGAACCTTGGTTGAATGATTCGAGTGATGATGTTTATCAGTGCAGCCCTCATGTCCCATAGCCGCTCCCTTCGATTTAAAAATTACTTTTGGTGTCGTTGTTCTTTCCAGGGGTCCCCTTGCATGTGATAACCCTGTCGCTCCCAGAAGCCCGGCTCTTCAGACCATAGCACTTCAATACGCCGGACCCATTTGACCGACTTCCAGAAATAGAGCTTGGGTATGACCAGGCGAACCGGGCCCCCATGTTTGGGATCAAGTTCTTCACCGTTTCTCTCCCAGGCTAACAAACAATCTTCACCGAGAAAGTCTCCGAACTTGAAGTTCGCGCTGTAGCCATACTCTCCATAAACCATTATATGATTTCTACCTGGAGCTGGTGTGAACTTACGCATCAGGTCTCTGGTAAGCACCCCGACCCATTCCTGATTGAGTGTGCTCCAGCCTGTCACGCAGTGAATATCAGTAAGAACTTTGGTGTGGGGAAACTTCTTCAAATCCTCCACTGAAAGAGTGTCTTCATGTTCAACAATTCCGATTATGGTAAGGTCCCATGGCTCCTCTGAATAATCAGGAACAGGACCGTAATGAAGTACGGGCAACTTTTTGGACTCAGTTTGCCCTGGCGGCAAGCGCTCTTCTCGCTCTGTGTCTGATGATTTTACAATTCTATCGGTCACTAAAAACTAGCCCTTCTTGTTGGAAAGCGCACATTCTAGCGAAATCACTGGAAAATCGAAACCTTAAGCCTCTACATTTGCCAAGAACTGCAAGCTTTTGCCAATTATTTCCCCCAGACCCTCGCTTTTGTATCCCCAGCTTCCTTCCAAATTCGCTTTGATCAGCGGATTGGTCGGCAAATCCAGCTTCTCACAGAGGGAAAGTACGAGTGCATGAGACTGGAGCCCAAAGAACTTGCATTCCCTTTGGGCACCATACTTGTAATCACCTTCTACAGGATAACCGCGACTTCCCAATTGAACTCTGATTTGATGGCGACGTCCCGTTTGAAGTTTGACTAGAAGCAAGCTACGATTCTTCACCCTGTCAAATTCAATCAAAACTACCTGACAAAGCGAGGGCTTTCCTCCAGATCGTACGGACTTTACGACTCCTAACTTCTCCTTGAGATAATCTTTTAATTCAACTCTGGAGTCTTCAAATTCTCCTTCAACACTGGCCAGGTAAAATTTCTGATTTTGTTTGTGCCAGGAATCCAGTAGCTCGTTCTCTTGCTGACCTGTGCTCACGACTAACAAACCACTGGTTTCACGATCCAGACGACTCAGCAAGCGGATGCTGTAATCAGGAAATTCTTGTTTAAGAATTGTTTCCAGATTCGGTCTTTGAGGATCTCTTCCAGCCTGCGATAGCAGTCCGGAGGGTTTGTAGACAACCAAAAAATCCTTGAACTCAGAGATAATTGTAATTCCGGACTCAAGAGTTCTTTTCACAGCTTTCTCCCCATGGCATACTTGATTCAATGCGATCGCTGCTTCGAACAATCCACAAACTTTCCAATGATTTGACTCAGGGGACAATAACATCCTCACAGGCTCATGAGAAGTTTCAGGAATTTTTCAGCGAGTTTGGTTTGGAGTTGATTGATTTTCAATGTTCCAGTTCCCGGGATTCAGACCCAAAAGGACCCGCATCCAGCTCTGCTGAATTCAAAGATCTATTTGAATGGCGACTTCCCCACAATAAATTCAGTTTTAAGAAGACTCCTGGCAGCCCCGGTGTACTCAAGCCCCTTACAGAGCTGTACAACCAGAGTGTACAAAGTTGGTCCAGTGAGCTGGTAGAGCTATTAAACACTCTGCCGGATGTCATTTATCGAATTGATGAAAAGGGGAATTTCACCTACCTCAGTCCCTCTATCGAGAGATGGGGATACGAGACCCAAACATTAATTGGCAAGCATTTCAGTACACTGATTGACCCCCTCGATGTGGACAGGGTGAGTCGTGAGAAAGTGATTGAAACTTATCGGGGAACAAGTTGTGGACAAGAAGGAGCTCCAGGGCTGTTCAATGAATGGCGTTCCGGTGATCGTTCCACCAACAAACTCTCGCTGAGAGCTCTCAAGGGGCCCAAGTCTCAGACCCCTGGGCAGAGCTTTCACGTTGAACTCTCCTCTTCGGGGTGCTGGAAAGTGCTGGAGGGTGAAGAAAAAGTCTTTGTTGGTACGGTTGGGATTGTACGAGATGTAGAAGACCGGATTCAAAGCGCTCAAAAATTGAGTCAAGTCAGAGAAAATCTGGTGAGAGCGGAACGTTTTGCTGGCCTGGGTTCTCTTGCGGCTGGCCTGGCTCATGATCTCAACAACATTTTGCAGATCATCTATCTGGAAAGTTCTGTCTTAAAAGTCGAGCCCGAATTCAAGGAAAATGAAGCGGTTCAAAGTTCTATGGACAAGATTCAGGAATGCTTGGATCATTGCAGCTCCCTGACCAATCATCTCCTCATGCTGGGCCGAAGCAAAGACAAACCCAGCCTGGTCTCCAACCCTGAAAAAGTTGCTCAGAACGCTGCCAACTTGTTCTCCAGACAGCTGAAGTCGAGGGGAATTCAGCTAAAATTTAAGGCTGATACCAAACTTCCAGCGATCTACGTGGACTCGTCCCAGTTTCACGACTGCATTCTTAATATGATGAAGAACTCCATGGAGGCTTTCGAAGAAGCAGGTTTTTTGAAGTCTCCCGACTTGTACAAGCCTTGCATCAAGGTGATTCTGCATTCCCAGGGTAAGGATCTTGTCACTGTGATTGAAGACAACGGACCCGGTATCCCTGAAGGATTGCTGGACAAGGTTTTTGATCCTTTCTTTAGCACCAAGGAACAGAATCAAAATCGCGGTAGTGGATTGGGGCTGAGCATGGTCTACGCCTTCGCCCAAAACTTTGGAGCGTCTGTTCAACTCGAGTCTGAACTTTCAAGACAAGACAAACTCAACGGGTTTACCAGAATTCAAATTACGCTTCCGGGACAAATCGAGAAGAAGGAAATTGATAACAATCAGGAGCTCGAGGCAAGCTCGGTAGATTTTCCCAGTGCACTCATCCACATTGTTGAGGATGAACCTCTGATTCGAGATGCAATTGTTAGGATCCTCTTTGATGTGGGGTATGGGAATGTCCATGATTTTCCCTCTTCAAAGGAGCTTCTTGAACACATCCAAAGGGATGCCAGAGTTCCCGATTTAGTACTTACGGACCTGCAAATGCCTGGTATGACAGGATTGGAACTGATTCAGCGACTGCGCTCCTTAAACTGGAATCCCAGACCCGAATTCATGGTGGTCTCAGGATTTCTCTTTGAGGAAAAAGTACGCAAACTACAAGAAATGGGAATTGACAATCTCTATCTAAAACCTTTCGCTTTGGATTCTCTAGCCAGAAGGGTTAATACCTTGCTCAATGAACGACTCAAAGACCTGGGGTAATCAAGCGGGTAAAAAGAAAACTCCTAAGCCTTCAATCTTGAGATCACGACCAAACGAAGTTCGAGAACTTAGAAACATACTTCTACAACTTGCAACAGCGTGAGCAAGCAGGAGACATTTCCCTTTTGATCGTTCTTCGAAATCGATTGTAATTGTCACTGTTCCAGATCTTGATCAGAGGCTCTTCCCTGATATTTCCGAAGGTCTCCTGCAAAAAGTGGCAGGACTTCACATCCCCGTTCGGGTAAAGATAGGTACTGTGCCAGATGAAATGGCAAGGTCGGTCAGACCGAAAATCCGAGTTGTACCAACCGGAGAGCTCCTCCTCCTTCAATTGGGGAGCAAACTGGATCGGGAAAGGCAGTTTCTTAAAGGGAGCATTCTTGAGCTTTTCCTGCATGAAGGTCATTTCCTCATCTGTAATGTAGGAGTGAGCCCTGGCATGATCAAACTGATGCTTCTTGCAGTAGCTTCGATACTGGCGAATTTCATCCATGGTCAAATAGTTGAGATGAGTAAATTTGACCCCTCTTATGGGTAAGTCCTGAAAATCCTTTGCCAATTCCCACAGTCCATCCACCAGATTGGGTGTTAACGGACAATTGATATACAAACTGGTCTCGGGATGAGCCTCATGAAGCAAGTGCAAATTATTTCGCAGGTTCTCGTAGGCCCCGACTTTGCAAACTTCCTTATCGTGTCCCTCTCTCACACCCAGAACTGAAACCGTCACACTTCGAAGACTGCCCTTCTTGATCTTTCCCATCAATTTGTCGTGAATCAAAAGACCATTGGAAACCAGGGAACTTTGCATCCCCCTCGATTGAATATGCGCCAGTATCTCGGGAAGGTCGAGTCTGGCAAAGGGTTCTCCCCCCGAAAAGAACCAATCCGGTTGAAAAGGTGCCATCTGGTCCACGAAGGTTTTGATCTCCTCCAAACTCAACTCTCCCTTCTTGCTAGTGGTCAATACATCCGCTGTATGACAAATCTCACAGCGGAGATTGCAACGAAGAGTTACAAGAAAGTTGATGACTTTGGGGTAACTGATTGTTTTGGAGAGGAGATGGTACTCCAGAGGAAACCATGACATGGACTTAGCCAGGGTGCGCGGCCTGAGAATATCACTGTGAAATTTCGCTTTTTTAAAGAGTTGTAAATAATCCAATCCAACCTGCCTGAACCAGAGAGACGGGTTTCTTCTCAGGTCTCCATTCTATCTTATCTGGGAGCAGAGTGCTTGTTCCTGTATCCTGTTCCTTAAAATTCTGCAGGAAATCCAGCCCATGATCTTGAAGAAACGCCCGGTAAAAGCACTGGCTTTTGCACTCATATTAACTTTCACAACTCTTGTATTGTCTGAATTTGTCTGCAGGGTTTTCACACTGGATCTGCTGCTCCTGCGTCCTCTTCTGTTCTACCAACTCGCCGATTTGCCCGTCTACCAAGCAAGCGATAAGGCAGCTCTGGTTTATGAGCATCTTCCCGGAAGCAGTTTTACTGACAAAGGTGACGATGCAGTGCATCCTCTGGAAACGAAATACAAAACTCGTAAGGTCAGCATCAACAAGCTTGGTCTTCGTGGCCCTGTTGTGGATAAGGACAGACTCCTGACTGCAAAAATTTTGCTTTTTGTTGGAAATTCAAATACTTACGGAGCTCTCGTAAATCAGGAAGACAGCTATGTAGCTCAACTTCAGAACTTGCTCAATGAAAAATACGGGGAAAAGTACCTTTGTCTCAATGCGGGTCACTGCGCCTACAACATGGGCCAAAAAGCTTCCTGGACCAGAAGATTCATTGAAAAAGTCAAGCCCCACCTCATTGTTCTGGAAGATTCCCACGCAGGTCGACGAGCCTTCCTCCCCCATCAAAATTTGAAGATTCTTTTTAGGAAAGACCACAGTCTGTACAAAGAAAATCTACCCTGGATTGAGGAATCCAACTGGCTTGGCTCAAAAAATCACTCCCTGGGGATACAGTACAGTGCTCTTTACCGAGCTCTCAATGCAATGCAGACCATTAGCTATTTTGAGCTATTCTCACTCGATAGAATTTTTCCAGACGAAATTGAGCAAACCAGTTTTGTCAGTATGGATCATCCCCGTTATCACTACTTTCAAACGACTGCCGAAGAGATCTCCAAAGAAGCTGTACTCAAGCTGGGAAAGGACTTGCAAAGAAAAAATCCCGAGATCTTTCGCCGTCACTTTACGCCTACCACTGATCAATTCTGCGACACAGAAGAGCTGGGACCTTATCCTGGTTGGAAGAGTTTTAGTTTATGCCGTGAAAATCACCCCAAGGAGTATTACAAAACCCATCCCCCAAGTTATGTCTATCATTGGTATGCAAAAGAGCTTTTGAAGTATCTCGAAGCCGAAAAAATCGTAAAGTAATCTCGCTAGAACCTCATTGCCAGCAGAATTCTTTTCACAAAATCACCCAGTTTGGCCTTACGCTTCAATACTTCCTCAAGACATTCCTGCCTTGCTAATACAGGGTCCCACAAAACCTTTTCCGGCAGTTCCCGAAACAAGGTTTCAATTGCCTCATCAGAGACTTGCTGAAGCCTGTATTGCTCTTTCACTAACCACTTTTGTAAAACAGGATCTTGTGCAGTAACTACGAGAAGTTGATGGTAAAAAGTCTCCTTTTTGAACCAGTCATCAAACTCAAAATCGAAGGCTTCATCCACATCGACACCAATCACCTGTGCCATTTTTGCACTGTAGAGAAAATCTCTTTCCTGATTTCCAAGGATATAGTCAATGAGTAGAACACGATACACTTCCTGAATCTGTTCCTGGTTCATGCTGTGAATCTGCTCAGACTCCATCATGACCACATTCTGCAAGAACTTCTGAAGTGTTCCATGCAGAACTTCTCCCTCATATTCATAGTTGTATAAATAACGGGTGGGAACTGGATTTTCCCCGGGTAGAAACAAGGCCGTCAATTGATAAGCCAGATGTTCCTGAACTCCCTTGTCTTTGAGAATCAGTATTTCTTCCCCATCATGAAACAAACGGTACCCCTTGCTCTGAATAAACTTCAAAACGGGAAATCGCTCCATGCGAGAGGACTCTTTGCCAACCTCCGACAGGTTTCGCTCCTGAAGAGTCACGCTACCATTCTTCACAATCCGGTTTTGAACATCGCTACTCAGTGCGGAAAGCTGCGCGCTTGAAAGGCGGAGCTGAGGTAGAAAAAAACGCAAACTCTCGGTCATGTAAAAAAGCTCATGTTCAATCTCCAAAATTTTCTTGCGCAAACTTTGTGCACTCAACGATTGATCTTCACTCAAGCTCACAACTTGAAGCTGAACTTCTTCTTTGAATTCGCTATACCTCTGCTCCAGATCTTCCATCTTCGAATGCAACTTTTCGAATCGGTCCTGCAACACCTGCCCCTGATTTGTAATCTCTTGCTTCAGACCTGAGGAACCGGGGATTGATGATTGAGTGAGAACGGCAGCCTCAAGTTTGTTATTGGCATCACTCAATTGATTGATTTGTTTGAGAGTCTGATACTGAAAGAACGAAAGCACCAGAAGCATACAGATTCCGCAGCTTAATAAAAAAGTCTCTTTAAGTTTCATTGGGAAGCCTCTCTATAGTTCTTATTGTTCACACAGGGTGAGTGCAGATATTTTCGAAATGGTTCATGATAAGGAAACTGACTCCACTCCCTTTCAAACCACTCACAACCTTCATTACTCAGAGTCTCAAAATCTGTAGACTCCAGTTTCTCATAGACCATATGCTGATGTTGAAGTTCTTTTAGGAAATGCTTCTTCCAGAATTTCATGGATTGATCGGATCTCATTGCTGAGCGAAGAGCTTCCAGCATATCCTCCGGCTGATCTGTTTGCATCCTGGAAAGCTCCTGCTCTTTCCAGCGATTCCACAGCTCAATTCTGGATTCTTCTCTGGAGTCATCCAAAAGACTATTCTTCAGATAGAGGCAATAATCCTGACCTTTGGCAGATAAACGAATCTCCTCATACCCATCCAGCATGGACTCCTCTTCCATACGATAGAGAAGCATACCCTTGAACAGATTGCGCAAATCTTCCTCAAAGTAAGAGGGATTTTCATACCAGGCAATTCCCGGGCGAGAATCTTCCATGGAACAACGGGTAAACAGGGCGGCAATCTTATGGTTTGAATTCAAATCTTGAAACAGGCCATCGAAACTTAGAAGCTCCAACTCCAATCCAAGACTGTTTTGAGCCCATAGATCTGTATCTCTTTGAATTGGATGCAGGTTCAAATGTTCCACCTCAAGTGCTGGACTGATGAAGGAGTAGCGTAAATAATCTACTTCGGGAATGGAGAGAAAGTAGTAATTTTCCCGGGGGTTGAGTTTCAATCTCGACAGTTCCTGATGCACTTTTTCTCTGTACGACCAGCGAAGGTCCTGATGAAAAGAGCCCAGAAGATGATAAGGTCCCTGCCGCAAGGCGGAGTGCAAAGTTGTCATCGATTCCATGGGGAGTTTTCCCGAAAACAGAAAGACCACAAGGAATAGTTGAAGCAGGCCTGTAAGGAGACAGATGATTCTGCCCCATCGAGAGCGCATTGCCAAAACAAAAATCAGGAACTGAATCATCCAGACCTGCACGTAAGGATTATGATTCTCTCTAGCCATCCAAAGATAAATCGAAAGGCAGGCAGACCCTACAATCCAGATTTCCAATCCTTCCAGATCTTTATAATCCCTTAGCAGATAGCTAAGAAGAAAACTCCACACAGCTACCCAGAAGCTCGCAGAAACGAGACTTGTTTGACCCGGAGAAACAGTAGAGGTCCAGAGGAGCACAAAAGTACTCAATCCAAAAGCGAGTGCTACTATGCAACCTTGCTTCCATTCCTTTTGAAATCGACAGCGCATAATCAATGCAAGACTTAGCCAACACAAAGCCAGAAATGGAACAAAGCCAAGAATTGAGCTTCCCTCACCCTGGCTGTAGTGTTGGAAAGTATCCAGAAGATAACTGGACTTTTGTTGATGATAGAAGAATCGGGAGGCAATCATTGTCAAGGAGCATAAAAAAAGGACTCGCCACGCTCCTTTCACTTGGACCATCAAGCTCCAAAATCCACCCAGGAAATAGCAAAACACATAAATAAGACCGAGTTGCTTGGTTGCGCAAGCCAGAAGTAAAGGCAGAAAAGCAAGCACATGCCTCCTGGTGCGGGAAAGGCCCCATCCCAGTAGAAACAAAATGGCGCAAAAACTATGAGGGTGAGAATCAGTCAGAACGAGGAAAGTGAGGGGCGAACTGATGAGAAACAGGGTGAGTAGAAAACTCTCTTTGGCGTCCCTGGAATAGAGAATCGGGACAGGAAGCAAAAGTAAAACAGCCAGCACGCTCATCATCCAGGGTGAATTCAGAAAATAAGCACTCAATCCGCTCAATTGGAAGAAAAGAGAAGGCCAGAGCAGACCCCAAGGATATTCAGGATTGCTTGGTAATTTCAGATCCTTCAGAGTCCAGTCTGTGTTTTGCATTAGCCAGGCTGAAATCCAGTTCGGTCGCAAGAAAATCCACTCGGGATCAGGTTCCGGAAATGGACGTACGGATTCAAGCCAATAGATGAAAAAGAGAGCAAAGAAAAGACCTAAAATCCAACTAATCTTGTGCTTCAACAGTATGCTCCTCAAGCAAGCCCGCAAGATACGGGTTCACCCCGGTCGATGCTCTCAATACACTGCGCTGAACCCACACACGAAGTACAGGGCGCTCGCTTGGAAATTCGTAGCTTTGAAAGTGACTCTCCAGTGAACCCCGGGTTTGATAGCACTGAAACAATCTCTCACCAAAACTTTCCAAAGAATTTGATGTTTCCTTGAGAACTCGCTGATCTCTCCCTTCCCCTAATCCCTCAAGAATCACAGGAAATGTATTCTCTTCAAGAAAGGCTTTACAAGCTCCTTCAAAGCCAAGGGACTGGATTTTTTGAGCCCACTTTTCTTTATGCTCCGGGGCTGCTGCATCCACTGGAAAGACATCCCGTGACTGGATAAAGAGGTTGCGGTGATACAAAGCTATCGTTCTCAAGTCAACCTTGAGGAAGGCATCCAGTACGGGAAGGTTTTCCTTTCCCTGAAAATCGACGAACTCCATTACAGTAGCAAATCCAGTCTGAACTTCCTGCGTGGGCGACTCATACCAGGACCAAAAACTGTTCCAGACACCCTCCTGAGCCTTTTCCAAAAAATGCCTGCCCGACTCGCCATACCTCTTTCCAAAATAATCATTCTTCACAAAGAGATTGCCCAGTATCAAAAATAAAACAATCAGAAGAACTACAAAGCGCTTCACTCGTTTCACCAGAAGATAAAACAGGACAAGGAATGGAAAATGAAGCACATAGAATGTTCCCCCAACTCCCAGTGCGTAAAGAAGGGAGCCCGTAAACAGGCTTTGGCCAACAAGCGAATACAGAAATCGCTCCCTATCATCTTCCAGGCAAAGAGATCGCAGGCAGATCAGGACAATCAGAATTGCCGGGAACACAAAGCTCTGCAATGAGTGCAGATTTTGTAGAGCCCAGACATAGTAAATCAGCATAAGGACAGTCAGAGTTTCTACTTCATAACAGGGAAGTCCTCTCAGGATCTTGAACTTTCTCTGAATCAAGACCACACCAATAACTAAGATCAAAATCGACCCCAGAAGCACCGTGAAATCAAGTTCACTCAGAGCGTGAAGGTGTTCAAAAAGCAAAAAGGAATACTGGGCACTTCCAGAAAATTGATAAAAAATCAGCCCGAATATGGAAGCGCTAAAGGGTATCCAGAAGTAACTCCAGGGCTTTCGAGCTGAATTGAACAAAACCTTCCCAAGAATGACCGAGAGCAATCCGCTGACACCAACATTCACACAAATCAGCAAACCCAAATGTTTGAACCCTGCGCCAACAAAAAACAAAACCCAGGCCACCACTTTTTTCCAACGCTCTTCTTCGATTAATAACAAACAGCCCATTAAAGGAAGAAATACACACATTGCATGGGGTGAGAGACCCTTGATTGCCACCTGACTCAGGGGCAAAGTAAATACGAGAAGAGACAAACCAAGAGCACTTCTCCAGTCCAGGCTCTTCAGAAGGACAAGAGCAGCCACAGCCAGTGTGGGAACAAAAGTCAAAATGATCGGATTTTCAAAGCTGATCGACCCCAGAGACAGCAGGGACAGTAATGCAGGCAAAAGGAGATATCCCCAGGGGTATTCGGGGTGGCTCAGATTTTCAATCAGGGTACTTATCGGGATTCCAGCTTCGGCTGCGTAAAGAAGACTCAAGGATGGATAGTAAAACTTGAATGCATCTCTTTCCGGACCCGAGCCTGTATGCTGCTGCCATAAAACCAGATATACGCAGTAACTCGCCACAAGCAAAAGGAATAGTATGAATCTGGAGAGATTGGATTTCATGAACTTAAGCCTAACTGCAGCCCTTGCAAGAATACAAGCTCCAGACCTCAGCACGGGCAAGATTTCAGAAATCGGATCTTTATTCATTAATTCTTCTCACTTATGAACTACTTGGTTTTTCCCTGTTCTCCTGTCATCCTGTACAATGAGTTCATGAGTCTACCCAGAGCACGGCTGAGTCAATCCATTTCAAGACTGTTTCAGTTACTTTTTGAGCTTCTCTCTCCTGGAAACAAACAGGATTTGATTTCTGATTTCGAGTCCAGATTTGCCAAAAAGTTTGGATCAGAGGATTCCATTGCTGTTTGCAAGGCAAGAACTGCATTTTCCCTCATCCTCAAGCACCTGGAAATCCCGAAAAACAGTGAAGTTATGATTAGTGCCCTTCACATTGCAGACTTTGTGAATATCATCAGACTCAATGGTCATACCCCGGTGGTTGTCGACCTTAAGGAAAATGACCTGCTCATCGATCTTGAAGACGCTGAATCGAAGCGAAACGGAAAGACAAAAGTTCTCCTGGTCACTCCCCTTTCGGGGTTTCCCCAGGATATGGCTTCCTTGCAAAGCTGGTGTGAGCTGCATGACATCCTTCTCATTGAAGACTTTTCGCAGGGCTTTAGTACATTCTTCGAAAACCAGAGGGCAGGTAGTTTCGGTTACGCTTCCTTGTGCAGCCTGAGTCTGTTGAAGTCTGTCTGTACTTTGCAGGGAGGAATGATTCTGAGCAAGGACTCCAGGTTACTTGAGAGAATCCGGGAGGACATTGAGGACTGGTCGGGGGAAAGCCGTTTCCTTTTGATTACTCAGGTGATCAAGTTTCTGATTCTTGCCTTCGCCACTCATCCGCTGCTGTTTCCCCTGATTACTTATCCTTTCTTGCGATTGCTTCAAAAAGGCAGTGCCTGGTTCACCAATTTTCAAAAGCAAAACAAAACTGTAATCCTGAGATCAGAAATGCCCCGGGCCTACTTGAGAAAAATGAGTTGGCAGCAGGCAAAACTGGGTCTGGAAGAACTCGAGAACTTTGATTCCAGAGAAAACACTCGTATCGAAAGGGGGTTGAAACTCTATAAGGCATTGAAAGACATGGACAAGATTCAGCTACCTTCTATCCTTGAGGGTGGTAAGTCCGGTTTCTGGCTTTTTCCAATCCTGACCAAAAATCGAGTCGAACTTCAAAGGTCTTTCCTGCTTGAAGGGATTGATTGCTCGGAAATGCTACTCTCCCATCTGCCCGGTGAGATCGAGTTTCAGTCCCTTGGTTTCAGTGCCTCAAAAGCCTCAATCACTCGCGAATCAGTTCTCTTTATACCCATGTACCCCAGTCTCAGTGAAGAAGAACTTGAATTCATCATCAGCAAAGTACGAAAGATTCAATAGAAACTCAGGGTAAAGCTGCAAGCTCAAGCTTAAAAAAGCATCTACTCAATTCAGTGAGAATTTCCTGTAAAGCTGATAAACTATACAACTGTGAAAGCCCTCTTTGAAACCCTCCGACAGGTCCTGCCGGTAACTCCGAATCTTCGCACGATTGGTGCGGTCAGAACTTTTCTGAGCAATATCATCCGGACCCGTGTTTTCAACAGCTATTCACCGCGAGGACCACTCTTTGTGACCTGGCTTGTCACTTTTGATTGTAATGTCCATTGTAAATTCTGCTCAACTCATCAGCTCAAGAAGGAGTTTCCCGAAAAGATTTCCCGTGAGCGAGCGCTCGAGCTGGCACATCAAATCGGGCGTAGTGGCACTTGGGTCTGTGGATTTACGGGTGGAGAGGTTTTGATTTGGCCTCATCTTTTCGAAGTGATCAAAATCCTCAAGAGCTATGGTGTTCATGTATACATTGTTTCCAACGGCCTGACTCTTGAAGAGAATGTGGACGCCATTTTGGAAACCGGAGTCGATTATGTAGTTGTCAGTCTGGAGGCCTCCAATGCTCAGGAACACAACTTCATCAGAAAGAGCTTGATTCGGGAAAAGAGAGACGTTTTTGAGGCGGCTATTGAGGGAATCGAGGCTCTGAAGTCCAAACGAAAGGGCGATTCACCCAAGATTAAGAGCTCAACGGTTTTCTCTCCAGAGAGCTTACCTCGAATTCAGAAAACACTGAAGGAACTCGAGGAACTGGTAGATGTATCTTCCTTTCAACCCATTACTTCCCATCCACCTTTCTCTCCCCATCAACCGGATGAAAAGTACCTTGAGGTATTTACCTGGCAGGAAAGACAAAAGAAAGAGGCTGAGTCTGCTATTCAAGACATCATCAAAAACTTTCCCCAGTTTAACACCAGCTATTTCAACAAAATCCCGGATTTCTGGTTTGAACCCGAAAAGCTAAAGTGCCAAATACGCTGCTGGTCTCCCTCCCTGCGCCTGTTGATTCATCCCGACGGGCAAGCCTTTCAATGCACTGAAAATCCTCGCTTTGCTGCAGTTGGAAATGTAATCGAGCAAGACATTCTGGAAGTTTGGAACTCTGAGGAGATGAAGAAGCAGCGTGAAGAGATCCGTCAGCACAAGAATGGCTGTATTTGCTGGACCCAATCAACAGCCTTCAATGCCTTTATGGAAGATCTTCCCCTATCCAAGAAGCTACCTATTTTAAACAAGAAGGAAGTTCAGAGAGTTGAGTGAGAATCCTTTTGATTTTATGAGACTCAACTCCACTGAACAACGAGTCTCTGTCCACACTAAAAATTTGCAATCCTGTCTGAAGAGTTGGTGTCTTAGTGACGAAGATTCAGTCGCTCAAATGGTCTACGCGTGGAAAAACCCACTCCATCCGAATTATCTAAGACTTGAAACATCCAGCCTCGATCCCGGCTGGGAGTTTGGCTGGTATCAAGCCCTGCGCGAGGAGCTGATTGACTTGCTACAGGATTCAGGTGCCAATGGCTATGACATGCTTCTGGATGCTACGCAGAATGAATTGCAGGATCTGGAGAGCTTTGGTTGGAGCCCGGTATTGGAAACTTGGGAATTGTACTTCGAACTCGATGAAGAGATCCAGCTTAAGTTACCGGAAGTCACCGTGGAGAGTTTCGCTGAGCAAAGTAATTTGGAAGAGGTCATCGAATTTTTGAGTGAGCGCTATTGCTATTATCATGACTGGAGCCCCCCTTGCACACTTGATTTCAAGAGCTGGCTGGATATCTTTACCGAAGATCTTGACCCTGAACTCAGTTTCCTGGTTAAGGAAAATGGTAAAATTGCAGCTGCATCAACGGTTCATCGAGACTTTAAGAATAAGTCAGAGATTAATAAGGTTGATGTGGGTTGGATTTATCAAAACCACGAAAGTGAAATCGCCTCTTCACTTCTTGCTCAACAGATTCTGGCAATTCAAAAGCAAAGCTATGAAGCTGTTTTTGTGGAGATAGACTCCAATCTTGATTTTCTTGGCAACTTCTTTTCCAATTACTCACCTCAAGATGCTATCTGTTGGTATCGCTGGCGAGTAGACAGGAAAAATGTCGAGAGCTCTTGATTAATTTCTGGAGTCCACTTTCTTTTGGCAGTTTTCCAGAACCATGCAAAGGTCTTCCTTCTGAACAGGTTTAGGGAGATACTCATCCATGCCAGGCAACTGGCAGTCCGTCAAATACAAATCAAAGTGCTCTTGCTTCAAATTTTCCAAAGCTTCTTCTGCACTTGCAAAACAGCTTGCCTGAACATTGTATTTCTTGAGCATTCCGGTGACTACGATCTGATTAGTGGGATGATCTTCCACAACACAAACTTTCAATTTGGAATAATCAGTATGTTCTACTTTTTCGGCTTGTTCATTTTCGGTATCAGAACTTGAAGCCAAAGGGGCTGGAATCAAAACCCGAAACTCGGAACCCGTTCCAAGCTCACTGCGAACATCAATAGTTCCGCCCATAGCATCAACAAACTCTTTGACGATATGCAAACCAAGACCTGTGCCTCCGTACTTTCTAACGATATCCGCACCAGCCTGAGCAAAGAGCTCAAAAATTCGCTTCAATTTTTCTTTCTCAATCCCGATTCCAGTGTCTTTCACTATCAATTGGGCAAGTGAGTTTTCACGCTTATATTCAAGTAAGACGCTCACCATTCCTGTCTCAGTAAACTTGATTGCATTGGAAAGCAGGTTGAGAAGGATCTGCCGGACCTTCACTTCATCCAACAAGACTGAATTTGGAAGCTGCTGTGACGCCTCCAAAGAAATTTCTATTCCCTTATCTCTAGCACTCATTTCCAAAACACTGCAGCTTGATTTCACAAGATCAATCACTATCTTGGCCAATGTCTCCAGCACTTCAAAGTGATCATCTTCAAAAGAGTCACGACTCTTTGTTCCTATAGCGCAAAGAGTACCTAGAACGTGCCCCTCTGAATTGATCAGCGGATAACCTGCATAAAACCTGATGTGAGGCTCTGTTCTAACCAAAGGATTGTTTTTGAAACGACCATCTTTTAGTGCATCAAGGACAACCAGGACGGATTTCTCAAGGATCGCATGAGCACAGAACGCTTCCTGTCTGGGTGTTTCGCGGACATCTATACCACATGCGGACTTAAACCATTGTCTCTTTTCATCAACCAGAGAAACCAGGGCAAACTCTACATCCAGGAGCTTTTTAAGAAGGGCCGTTTGTCGGTCAAAATTTGGTGTCGGATCAGTGTCCAGGATTTGGTAGCTTCTTAGACTTGCCAGCCTCTCCTTTTCATTCTCACTGGATACGGCCGCAATCCAACCTGCTTCAATCATTTTAGTGTAAATCTGAGACATAAAGTCATTCTACACAGCCTAACTTAGCCTTTCCTTTCAGTAAGGCACGCTGTGCTACTGAGAAGTATTAGCCTCAAGTAACATCTGAAGATCTTCCTTCAAACTCTGATTCACCGGATCAAGTGAATGAGCCTTTTGAAGCATTTCAATCGCCCTTTTCGGGTCACTGGAATAATAGCTAGTTGCTTCTGTGAAAAGTCTGGCAGACTCCTCAACATCGGGATTTTTTGCTGGCTTATCCAGTTCAATAAGCTCCAATGGATACTCTTGACGCTCTCCCGCCTCGATTTGAACAGGGGCGTGATAAGGCTCTAGGTCTTCACTGTCAGCCAGATCTCTGGCCAAGGCATAAGACTTGTGAACTCGGTAGACAAACCTGGGATTTCTGGTGGGAACAGGTATCGCCAGGTAGTCCGTCTCCAGGAGTTCCTTTTCCCTCAAATACTGATAGTAGCGCAAGGGCAGATTGATGGTGAAGTGATTCAACATAAGCCGGGGGTTTTCAATCTCATAATCCCACATATCAAGATCCTGGATTTTCAGATATGGTCTGAGAGCTTCTACGAAAAAGAGAAACTTACCCTCCTCAGACCACTTTTCGAACAATTTTTCCTGCCCAAGTTGAAAGTACTGCTTTCTTATTCGCTCACCTTCCTCTGGTTCAAGTTTATCCATTTGCTCTATTCGGCCCTTGTCAAAGTAGCGTGGAAATGAAATTTGTAGCTGTTGACGAGTATTGAAGTGAAAGCCAAGGATTTCAAAGTAAGCGGTCTTTCCCTGCTCCAGCTCAACCTCACTGACCCGCTTCCACAAGTCTTGCCAATTCCTGCGAAAGTCACTCTTTTGCCAACCCAGGGGATTTTGGTGAAGCATCAAAAAACAGGAAGAATAGATATGAACTTGCTGCGGGTAGTGCCTCTGCAGAGTTTGCAGACTCGGAAAAAAGTTCGAGATACACAGAAACACCACAAGGTTCAGGGCTAAAAGTCTGACTTTTGGTTGCTCGAGAAAAGCAATCAAAAAGGCAAGATAAACAGGAAACATCAAGACAAAGATTGTGTTGGCGATACGAACAGTGAATAGCAAGCTCGAATGAATCAAACTTATGTTCAAAAGGAGATACAATATGAATCTGAGGTTTACTTGAAAGCGCGAAACAAAGAAAAAGGCCGCTCCATATCCGACAAGCAGGATTGGCAGAACAAATTGCTCCTTGCCACCGCTGTAAGACAATAGGGCCATGACCAGAAATATCAAATTGGGCAATAGAAGGTTCCTGGAAAATCTTGGAATCGGACGATGGTCCTTGTTTCGCCCTACCCAAATAAGCAAGAAAGCCGCTCCACCAAAAAACACCGCTAGCAAAATAAGGAACTCGATTAATCCAATTCCTTCTGTGTGCTCCAGGGTATATCGAAAGAGCTCCAAAGTATTGCCCGGGTTGTAAAGGGGAAGGCTTATCAGAAGGCTCAGAGACATGGCAGCGACCAGAGCTGGGGACCAGGAACGACGTAGCAGAAAACTCAGGGTCAGAACCATCAAAATATTGAGAAGATGGATCATTCCCAAGTGCTTGACCGAGGCTGATAGACCCGCAAAAACAACAAATCCGACCAGGTACTTCCTGTTCTTCTTCATGAAAAAGAGACAAAGAAACAGTAGACCTACAATACTGTAAATAACATTGTAACTGTGATGTTCAAAGCTCTTGAGCAAAATCTGATGAAAAGGAAGAAAGAAGATTACAAAACTAGCCAGTGTAATCGAGAGTTTCGAGCGCGAAGGAAAGAGAAAAAACGGACACAAGGCCATTGGTAAAACCAATAGAAGCTCACGTAAATAAGGTTCTGCCAAAAACGTAGACTGCAATCCAAATAGAGAGAGAACAAAAGGTATGAGATTCATCGTAGGCGGTATATTGCCGTTTTGATTCGCCCAATCAGAAATGCTGTCAAAATAGAAAGCAGTTTGGTAATAAAGTGATTCTTTCAGCAGATTTTGAAACTGAATAAAGAAATGTCCCGCATCTACATCTGGAAAAGGCTCTACCCAAAACACCCAGGCCAAAAATGCGCCCGAATGGATGCAAATCAGCAAAATAGCCAGCGCAACAAGTCTTAAGTCACTTTTGTTGGAAACACTTGCTTTCATATCCCGCCAAAACGTTCTATCCTTGATTGATGTCCTATTTCAACCGATTTGTCACCAGTCGCCTGCGCAAAGAATTCAAGGACTTCAGCCTTGCTCATGAGCCGGGTTACTACGACAAAATTGCAGATTTCTATGTTAACACGATCAATTTTGAAGGCTCTTACTTTCTGGATTATGGCTGTGGGGACGGGGAACTTAGTTTTCTAATACGAAGTCGGGTGGATTGCGCCGGTCTGGGCGTGGACCTTTCTCCCGTTGCCATCGAAAGAGCTCAATCAAGGCCATCACCGGGTAGTCTTCAATTTGAAGTCATGGATCTGGCTCTGGATGAATATGACGGAGTGCAGCCAGAGATAATATTCTCTCATAGCGTTTTTCAATACATTCAGGAACCCGAGAAAATTCTTCGAAAATTCTACAAGATTTTACCCGGAGGTGGAAATCTGATTCTGAGTGTTCCCTCTCTGAAGCCTCATCATCCCATCAATCTTCTCCAGTGGGTTCAGTTTCTGTTACTCCCTGACTTCCTGAAGAAGCTCTACCCCAAACTCATGCGACTCTATTGCCAGCTCAAGCTTCTTGTTTGTGAGGACGAGGAAAGGAAAGAAGAGATTCGAAATTTTCTCAAAGAAGAGGTCTTAAACTCGAAATCTCGATACCTTGCCATCCCTCCGACTCATTTGATGAAGGAAGAGCAATGGAAGCTTCTGTTGGAGGAAATTGGTTTTAATTATGTGAGCAGCAGAAAAGTGCCAACCCTGAACAAAAACAACCCTCACTTCGCTATCCTCGCTCGCAAACCTCAAGATCCTGGATCTGCCGCCTGTCGGCCCTGTTCCATGTAACGGATCCTGTAAGTGTTTTCAGAATCGGGATTGAAGGACTTTCAAGTCTTCTCTGGCTCCCTCATGATTTGGCTCAAGCTCCAAAACCTTTTTGAGTAACTCAATACACTTTGCCGGATCAGACTCGAAGTACTGGTTACTCTCCAAAAATAGCTCACCTGCCCTGATCTTGCTTTTCTCTAGAGCCTCCAAATCTGGCTTAGATTTCAACTCAGAATCGGGCATAGGAGGGTCAGCTTTCTTAACATTGTAAAAGCTGTCTCTTTCGATTTTCTTACGATTCAAGAGAATCTCGGAACTCTTTCCTGCAAAAGATTTACGCTTTGGAATCTGCGTAAGCCCATAAACTTCCCACTGCTCACCCTGTGAATACAGAAGGGTGTAATGCTTAAGCAAGCCCTCTCTATCCATCTGCCTGACCAACCAATTAGACAGGGCCAAGCCAATCTCTTCCTTTGGGGTATTGGAGAGCAATTCATCAATATTCTCCTGCATGTAGAGTTCGTGGGCAAATGGACTCCTCTTTTCTGAGCGTATCAACAAGGGAAGTTTCCTTAGCTGAATCAAATCTTCAAGTTCTTGACTACTCACCTCCTGTAAGAAACTTTCTAGCTCATCAGGGGGGAGCTGATCCAGTCGATAGAGACTGGGGGCTAAACTCAAATAATTGGGTGGTATCTCAAAGCACTTGATCAAGTGGGGATGAAGATTTCCAGTCAACATCAAGATCCTTTCCTCAGAGATATCAAGAGAACTCAACCAGTCATTGAGCTTCTTCTTACTTTGGCTCAGCTGATTTTTCTCCCACGACCAGAGATTGAGATGAAGGCAATTCATTGCGTTGAGCACCCAGTTTTTACCTGCCTGAGAAAACAGGCCTCCCATCAAGGTTATCCCCGGAAAGAAATTCCCCATCAAAAACAACGCAATAAGTACAGTTCTCTTCCTTCTTGCTCCAATCAACACACAAAAGACTATCAATGAGGGAAAGAAAATGAAAAACACCCGGCCAAACAAAGCAAAGTAAAAAACCCAGGCCAAACAAAAATATAGCAGGGAAAATGTGTACAGATTTTTTAAAAGACTATTGTTCTTCAATCCTGCCGGGTTCAGGTCAAAGAGAATGAACAAGAAAGCCAAAAGGCCTAGAACAAGTGCCGGGTCTGACCAGGCTGGATCTACCGCAATGGCTGGTATCAACAAACTCAGTCCCGTCAGAAAAACAGAAACTGGTATTTGATATCGAAGAAGAAGGCTTTTCCTTTGTCTCTTCGTTCTCAAGAGTAGCAATACCAAACCCGAGAAAGTTAGAACCAGAATCCAGAGTTTCCAGTCCAGGCCAGGATTATGAGTTTTCGTATGAGCAAAGTAGCGAACAAATCCAGTCCAGTTGTAGAAGTACAGGGAAGGGAACAATGCGACTATGTAGATCAAGATCCTTTTGAAAGTCCCTGAGTTTCTTTGAGGTAAAGTAGAGCCAAGATAAGCGAGCAGGATGAGAAGCCCCAAGTGCTTCATTGAAGCTGCTATCGTGGCATACAGAAGAAAGAAGGCATAGTCTCGTTTCCTTTCAGATTTGATATAGCACTCAAACAACACAATAGCTGCTATGGCAAAGACCACATTATAACTTTGAAGGGAGAAGCTCCTGAGACAGTAGAGTGTAAAGGGATTTAGAGCGAGCCCCCAGACAATCCAGAATCTTCTCCCGGGCGCACCTCGACTCAGTCGATAACAGCTATGCATCAGGGGAAAAAGTAAGATCAATTGTAAAACATAGGGAGATTCCAAAATCAATTCACCCAAACCAAATCCATAAATCAAGGATGCTAACAGCAAGAGACCATCTGGATAGTCTTTGAAAAGAAAGTAGCTCCTTGAAAACTCAGGGTCCCATCCGAAAGTTGAAAACCAATCCAGGGTGCTGAGTACGGGATAATAGAACTGCGAAACTGAATCCCTGTCTGGATAAGGAGAAACCCAGTAAATCCAGCTGAGCAGGAAAGCCAGATTAAGGATAAAGAAGACCAGGTGAGAAACTGAGTTCTTGCTCTTCATCACTTTTCCGGGATAGTAAGAGCCTGGAAACCCTGCTCTTTGAGAATCATCCAGTGTGATTCAGGAAGCTGTCGCTCAACGACAACCAAATCCTCCCAGAGCCCTTCCTTCTTGGGACTCAGTTCATAAGCCTTTCTCAGATACAAATAAGAGCGATAGTATTCAAAACGATTCAGGTAATGAGATGCCTGTCCAAAGTAAGCCCCCGCCAGTACCTCGCGAATCTCATGCTGGTGCTGTGGAAGTAATCGAGAGAAATAATCGGGCATCACTTCCAATTCCTGGTGTCTCCAGTAACGATGAAGAAAGTCACTCAATGACGGGAAGAATTTTTCACTTTCTTGCCAGGGCTTCAAGCCCTTACGAATGTGCAGGGTGATTCGGGGATTCTCTCGTGGAAGTCGCACAGCTTCAAAGAGCTCCTTTAGTAGACCCTCTTCTTTCATACGAACCAGGGCATAACGTGTCAGGGAAGCCAGGAATCCGTTTTGATCAGTAAACGCACTTCCCTCATCGGCAAATTGCTCAATGGGTGGGGGATCTCCCTCAGCCCTTGTGAACGGCTGATCCAGAACTACAATGTAGCTCACAACAAAGTGATTCACCCAGTCTCTAATGAGCTCTTCTTTGGATGCGTAGAAATCCAGACGCAAAGGCTCTCTTTGGGATGGGGGGATATTGTGCAGCCTGTAGATTTCCTTCAGTGGAGACTGAAAATCTGTCTTAAACTCCAGAGCGAGCCTCGTGTAAAAATGGGCGTTATCGATGAGATAGACAGCTTCCTCATGCCTGCTTTGCAGTTCATAGGCTTCAAGCGTCTTTTCAAGCTCCCCTCGAAGATTAGCAAACTCGCTTGTTTTCCAACTCAATGGATTGCACACAACATTATTGACTCCATTGACGAAGAGATTCGCGCCGTAAACACCGAGGTGGCGCTCCCAACTCTCAAGGCTTGGAAAGAACTGACCAAAGAGTAAGTTGAGGGTGAGGACAAGTCCCAAAACCAGGTTCATACCTTGGCTTTCAAATCTGGAAGAAAGGTTCAGGGTAATTCGGTGAAAAATCAGTGCTGCTGGTAGAAAGAAATTATAGAGAGAGTGTCCAAGCGCTGAACAATAAAGAATTGAGGAACACAGAATCAACACCAGAATGTAAAGCGCTTCCAGTGAGTCCACCGTTGTAAGTCTGAATTTTTTGTAAAAAACCAGAAGTCCTGTCACTAAAACCACACTGGAAAGAATCAAATAGATCTTTCCCGAGCTGGCATCGGTGGCGTCAATACACAGCACCAACATCCAGACAAACAACGCACCCAACTGAAGAAAAAGCCCAGATGATCCCGCGAAAGTTAACTTTTGGCCCCTTCTTGCTGTCATCAAGGCCACTGAAAACAGAGCTAACCCAAGGACTCCTGCCAGAGCAAGAAAGAGGACGGTTGTCCAGTCAGGGTTGTGCAGCATCGTTTCCCTGAGATATTCGAGAACATTGGTGAGATTGTAAAACTGCACACACCAAAGCAAAAGTACCAGCCAGGCGAATACAAGTTCTCCCCATTTGAACCTTTCCTGACAACTAAAAAGATAGGACAGGGAGCAAAGCCCAAGGACAAGCAGATAGACAAGCCCCAACTGTTTAAAAATGGCTCCCCATCCGAAAAAGAACACGAAACACAGGAGATGCAGCCGAGCTCCATTACGAAGGTATTGAAAGTAATAAACTGTTCCTGCAAAACAAAAGATTACATTGAATCCGAAAAGAGAGAAGCCTCGAAAAGACAAAACAAAGAGTGGAAAACTCAAGATGAGCAGAAAGTACAAGCTACGAGATCGGGAAGTACCCCCAAAAAGGAAAGGTAGTGTGGCCAATGCAAAGAGACAGGCATAGCTTAGATAGAAGGGTTGTGATGCCAGGGCCTCCAGACTGATTAGCGGGGACAAAAACACTACCAGAGCCAGAATGCCCGGAGGATACTTGGGATTGAACAAATTTTCTGCGAAAAACGACCAGTCAAGAGGCACGACCATCCAGGCACTTGCAAAGTTACGAACCGGATACCAGGCTTGATTGATGGCATCACGATCTGGAAATGGATTTACTCGATCAATCCACAGCCACTGAATGGCTACTGCCAGACCAAAGAGGGCAAAAAATAGAAGGAAGTCCCTGGAGCGATTCATGGACTCTCCTTCAGTTTCAGCTTCTTGTTCCTCCGCCCCTGAATCTTCCCTGCCAACTCCTTCATTAAAATCTCTTCGAGTTGAGCAATATCCTTTTCCATTTCAGCATGGGTTCCTACCAGAGCAAGCCCCAACTTCAACTGGGTCCATGCTTGCAGGAACTTACCCTCATTCATGAGCTTTGCACCTTGCTCGTGATACAAATTGGCCCGATAGGCTTCTGCCTGAAGATTTACTCCGTACCAGTCGCTTGAATCCAGACTGGAAAACATTTGAGCCTGCAATTGTGCTCTAAGTGCAAACCTCTCTGAATAATTTACCCTGCTCTGTTGCAAAAAGCTGTTGTGTACGTACAGTCGAAAACCCATCCTGCCCAAATCAAACTGCGCAAACTCATTGCGTAGCAGAGTCGACTTCTTAAAGACCCTGGCAAAACAGTCATTAAAGTCTTTTGCAAAATTCTCCCAGTCCTGTTCGCCTTCGAGATTCAATGTCGAACGGGACGGAACCGGAAAACTTGTGAGAGGATCTATGGCAAGAATCAACAAGGTAATCTTGCCTCGCGACACCAGCGACTTCAGTGCTGTCTCAAAATTACTCAGGTCCTTCTCGTTAGCAAGATCAAAACTCGATCCAAAACTCTTCAGCTCTTTTTGCAAACCCTTGAGATGATCTCTTCCGGAATTTTGAAGTTCTACAGTGCGGGCGTTTTCATAGTGTAGATAATGACTAAACAAAAGTTGCTGCCTGGTATGAAAATGCATTCCCGCCATGATGACGGGGACTTCATTTCGAAACGGGAAAAAGTCGACACCCTTTAGAGCTTCCTGCAACTCAAGGCGAACCCTGGCAATTCGAGATTTTTCCCAGCCCAGTGGATTGGCCTGTAGTCCATTCCAGGCCCTGGTATAAATCTGGTGACCCCAATGCCAGAAATACTTCTCCAGAGTCTTCACACCGGGAAAGAAATTACTTAGCAGGATTAGAACCAGTGCAAGTAGCAGGTTGCGGCGATCCGGGCTGAATCTGATTGCAAGAACTGCAAAAAGGTAGAGGATTGGAGCAAAGAAGTTCGCTGCCACCTGACCAAGCAATGAGCTGTATAGAACTGCTGAACTTGCTATCAGAGTTCCAAAAAGAAGAATATCCCAGGTCTCCACGCCTTCCAATCTCACTTTAAAAACTAGAAAGACACACAGGATTATTGACAGAAGTCCAAAACAGCTCATCCACCACAGGGGACTGTTTTGAATGGGGTAGCACACCAGAAATATCATGAGAAAGCTACAATAGGCAGCAAGGCGAAAAACTCCATTCCAATTCAGGGATACCCTACTCAGGTCATGATGCAGACGTAACTGAAAGGTGCAAAGAGCAATCCATACAGCAAGTCCAACTACCAGGAGCAGGGCAAGCGCTCCCAAGAGATGCCAGGGAGCAATCGAGGGATTGTGGGTTACAACAACATCCAGATAGACTCGCGCACCCGAGAGCGGATAAAAGGCCAGACTCAGCAAAAAACCTCCCAGCATTAGAAAGAACCAGGAAGAATACTTCTTGCGATTCCCTGGATGAGAGCAATAGATCCCAAATGCCAGAAGTAAACCAAGATAATGAAAGAGACCCAGATGCTTGAGCGATGAGGCTAGAATCAAGTAAAAAACAGCTTGAAACAGCTTGTTTCGATCTTGCCATTGCAAGGCTTCTCGAAGGCAAAGAAAGCCACACAGTAAGAAGATGCTCAGAAATCCATGCAGAGAAAGTCCATGCAAGCATACTTGAAAAAGTGGATTCGCAAGAACCAGAACTGACAGAAGAACCCTTGATTTACGAGAACATCTCAAGGATGCGATGACGGAGGATATTGCCATCAAAGGTAGCAGGTTCAACAACCAGGGCATGTTCAAGAAGAGCTCTCCCAATCCCATAACGCTAAGAGTCGATGCGATCCAGGCCATACCCATGGGGTAGGCCTCTATATAGAAATAGCGTAAGAAAAAAGGATTGGAATTTTCTCTGGCTGCATGAAGACTATCCAAAAACGGCACCAGCAATTGATGAACACTGTCACGGTCGGGAACTGGCTCCACCACTGCAAGCCACAACAGATACCAGGCACAGGAAAGACTAAAAATTAAAAGGGCCTCCATGGAGCGATCCTGAAACTTTTGCTTCACTGAAGGCCTCCCGACATCTTTTGTAAAAACTCCAGATCTTTCCTTGCTTCTTCATGCTCTGGATCAAGCAAAAGCACTTCTTTAAGTATCTCTATGCACTTTTGAGGATTCGTTTCAAAGAACTTGTTGCTCATCAGGAAGAGTTCCCCTGCCTTGCGTTGACGAACTTCAAGTGAAGGGACTACTTTCTCTGGATTTTCTCTCGTCGAAACCTTGACTACCGACCTTGCCTCAAGCTGATTTTCCGAGTCTGGATTCGCTTGAGCACCATTGACCAGCCCCCAGGACTCAATCTCTTTTGCTCCGGCTTCAAGTGGAATCAACACAGCCTCCAGCTCGGGACCTATCTTTATTCTTTCTTTATCGTCAAGACTTGTAAACAGTGCACTAGTCGAATCCCTGATTTCCTTGCTCACCCGAAGTTTAAAGGCCACCAAAAACTGATTGGGATGAAATTCCTCAGCTTTCGCAGTCTCCACCAGATCAAAGTGAATTTCCTCAGACTTGGCCAATGGATCTTTACTTATCAGTATCAGGCCGATGCCATACTTTCTAAACAGCCTTTCCTCAAGAACGAAACCGCTACCAAGTAGATCAGACCTTAAACTGAGAGCTCGCTCATAAGACCAGTCATCAATTCTGGTGAAGCGAGCTTCGCCCTCCTCCAGGCCACGGGGAAAATGTAGCAGCATTTCTCGACTTGGATGAAATCCCATCGCAATCGTTGTGACTTCCGTCTCGCGAGCGAAAGTGAAATTTCGTTGAAGAATGGACTTCAAGTCCCTTCGCTGTTGTGTGACTGTACATTTCTCCCAGCCCAGGTAATTCACATGATGCCCATTAAACAAATTGTGGACAAAAGTATGACCCAGCCATTGAGAATCACGACTTTCAAGCCATTGTTTAGGGAAGAAATTGGAAACTGCTAACAAACCCGCAACAATCAGAAAATAAGACCCCCTCTCCCTGGAAAGGCGCAAGCTTGCGCAGGCAAAAGCAACCAGTGCAGGAGCCAGGATCAAATGGTTAATACGCGCCAACCAACTACTATAGAGAGTCAAATCGATGCAAAAATGAAATGCGGGCCAGAGAAACAAGAAAGCAGACTCATCACCAAGACCCCATTTTCTAACCAACCGAAGACAAACCCCCATGCCCACTAAAGCCAAGACAATGGATCTTGTCAAAGCATCGTATTCACTCGAGACAAAGCTGAGCGAGTCCCAAAGAAGACCAAGACACAAGAGTATTCCTGGTAAAATCAGTGAACCGGGAAAGACTTCAGTAGAGATTCTTTGCTTGCGAAGGAAACTCGAGAAACTGACAAGAAAGAAGATTGCAGCCAGACTTATCCAGAGCCAACTGAACTCGCTAAGGTAACTGTGGTCCTTGGTACTGGTCCAATAACGTTGCGAGCCACTCGATGGATAAAACGGCAAGGCTGCAAGAAAAATGAAACTGTAAGCAGCCCACAATCTCCAGGAAAAACGACGATAAGAGCTAACAAAGGCCGCCGCCAGAAAAGCCAGAAAATAGACAATTCCCACGTGCTTTAATGTCATGGAGTACCACAAAAGGATTGCGGCACCCCATAGATACTTCCCGGCTCCACTGCCAAGGGCTCTGTAAAAGGCAAAGCCCCCAACAAGGTGCAAAAGCAAAATCAGGCTGTGGGGGGAGTAATCCTTTAAACAAATCTGTGTCATGGGAAAGAAGAACAAACCTGCCCAGATCAACTTGTCCCTGCTCGGATAGACAAACAACAGAGTCAAAAATATAGAGAATGGCAAGACAAAGTACAGATGGGGAAAGTCCTGAAAGAGAGAACCAAGACCAAAGGTCTGAATGACCATGGGAATCAGAGCTGGACCGCGGGGATAGTCCCCTTGAAATTCTTCAACACTTACCTTAAAAACAGACTCGGTTTCAGCCCTTTCCAGTGACTCCAAAACAGGCCAATACAATTTAAGCAAGCTATCCATGTCAGGCAAAGGGTCGACCTTGTAAAACCACAAGCCCAGGAAAAGCATGCAACTGAGGACAAAGAAAAGTGAGGACCAGCGCTTCATTGGCGAGTCCCCGCTTTCAAAATCTTGAGATCTTCCAAAGCTTCCTTGTGTTCTGGATCTTCCTTCAGGGCCTCCTCAAGTAAATGTATTGCTCGGCCTGGATCTGACTCGAAGTATTTTGTACTCTCCAGAAACAGCGCTTGAGCTCTACTCCCACTTTTGAATTTAGCTTCTTCAAGAATTCGAGTAACTTCAAGGTAATCCCGATTGGCATCTGAATGCTCAGGCTCCAGCTCAAGGACAAGGGCAAGAATTTGGGAAGCATCCTGTGGTTCACTCTCAAAAATAGAGGAAGCTTTTTCAAATAAAAATCTCACCAAATGCTGTTCGCTATCCCCTGCTCTTTCGATTCTTAGACGATCCCTCTCGCTATAGCCCCAAAAGCGTCGTTCTCGGTAAATATTTTGAGCAATTTCTCTGGCAAGGCTCTCGGGCCCCCTTTGATTGTCTTTCGCATACTGCACTTCGAGTTCCAGATCTTTGGAGTAATCTCTAGTCAGTTCCCCCTTATTCTGAAGGATTGAATTCGCAATCCTTGTCCAGTTCTGCGCTTGTATTGGATCTGTGGCAACTTGTTCCCTGGCTCTTTGATAAAAGTCTTCAGAGAGCCTGAGTTTTAGATCTCCAAGAATTTCATTTTCTTCTTCAAGCCGCTCCAATTGCAGTGCATTCAAACCCTTGTTGGAGTCAATCTCTTCTCTCCATTGATTGAAGTACTTTTCCTCCATTTCCAAAAGCCTGAGAACCCTTGAAGACAACTTCTCATCCTGCAGACTCAACTGCTCCTGGGCAGAAAGAAAGCTTGTTCTGGGACTCTGTTTCAAAAAGGTAAAAAGGGAGGATTCAGACTCAGTACGAGGAGCCGAAGAGATGAGCTTCAACCGCTCCATCCACAAAGGAAGAATCCGAATTTCACAGCCCCACTTCCAGGCTTCCTGATAGAGATAGAGCGCTTTAGGCAAATCTAGCCACTCTGCCTTTCCGGCTTGCTCGATCAGGGAGTCCACCTGTTCAAGTTGTTCCGTTTGAAATGGCAATGCACCAGTTTTAACAATCGCATCGCTGAGATCTTTGGTTGGATAGAACGCAAGAAGACTACTCTCGATTGAATTCAGCTTTCTCAAAGCCACTCTCAAGTCCTTTATCACTTCAGAATGGGAAGGATTCAGTCGTTGGGCTTCACGAAGAAGAATCGAGGCATACAGGAAATTGTTCTCGTCCAGATAGCGATTGGATAGCAGGAAGAGTTCATGAGCTCGACGAACTTTTGGCTTCTTTACATGACGAAAGTGACGGCGCAGTTTCGAAAAGCGATGACTCTGCTCATGTTCCTGCATAGACTTTCTGTAAGGAATGGAGCGGTGAATGTAAACGTAGGTTTGCACTTCTCCCGTGCGAATGACTTCCATTCGATAATCCCGATCCAGAGTCTTTGTTCGCACCAAAAATCTCCAGAAGGCCTGATGAATCCAGAAACAAAACTGCATTCTGTCATAGACTGCGGGCACCTTTGAATGAAAGTCGCTGCCAGGGTTCACCAGATAGTCCTGCCAACTTTTGGTTCTCCAGAACAGTAGGCTAAAGACCCCCTTTCTTGACATGGAATCGAATTCTCGATCCATATTCTCGCTTAGTGCCTGATACATTTCCTGCAACTCATCATCTTTAAGAGACTGGGGAGTCAGCATATTTGGAATCTTGTATTCCAGTTGATCGGGATAGATTAAATGAAGTGCGCTGTGAAGATGCAGATTACTATAACTGACAAAGATCTCCTGAGATGGGAAATCAAGCGGCTCCAGCAGTAGTTTCAACTTTTCCCTGGATGCCACAGAGGTGGACTTTTTCCAGGAAAATGGGTTCATATCCAGAGTGTTGAATCCTCGGGAGTATACGTAAAAGGCATACTTGCCAAACTTCCTCTCCAGAATTTCCAGGGAAGGAAAGAAGTTAGTAAACAAAAAACACAAGGCAACTGCCCCGATGATTCTTTGAACTCTTTCACAGGATTGTAACCAAAGTAAAAAAGTCCAGGACAAGGGAGCAAGAAAGAGAACCAGCACCTGACCCACTCTGGAGAAATAAAGCAGGCAAGCCAGCAGATACAAAAAGAGCAGGAAAAGGACTTCCCGATTTTCTTTGTGCCTGACCCCGTAGCTGATCAAAAAACCAAGAATCAATAGCAGCAAGCACACTGAACTTCCAGTAACCCACCAAACCCTGTGAAAATCACTCCCAAGAGACAAGACGTAAACAATCCACGCGACTTGAACTCCCATCGAAAGGAGCCAGAAGTTCTCGCTCACTTCAAAACGTCTCGAACGGGTGCTTTTCAAAAACAGGATGCTCAGGGGAATCAGGCTAAGCGCGAGACTAAATACAGAGAGAAACTGAATTGGACTCAAATCCATATTGTGTCGCAGCGAATGGAAAAAATACTCCTGAAGTCCTGTGACTGGATAGAGTGGTGAGGCCAGAAGAACAAGCAAGAAGCAAAAAACAAGAAAGTTACTAACATTTTGAGCACGCAAAAGGCGATACACCCATTCACTCAAGGCGTAGCACAAGAACAGGACCAGGCCAAGATGTTTCATTACTATGCTAACCCAGAAGAAAATTCCCGGAATCAGATAATTTGCCGGGTGCTCTCCCTCTTCTTCAAATCGACGCATCAAAAGCACTGCCGCCAAGAAATAGAAGAGACAAAAAGAGTGCAAACTATAGTTTTTCCAATGCAAATGAAGTGGTGGAAAGAAAAATAGAAGGACCGGTAGGAGTAGTCCGTATCGGGCCCCTCGCTTCTCAACACAAAGTAAAGCCATCACGAAGAAAGGCAGGCATAGGAAAATCTGAAGAAGCCAGGGATGACTTAGTATCAAGGATTGAAGCCCGGCCGAAGACAATACCCATCCCAGAAACATCAATCCTCTGGGGTACTCCGAACTTGCCAACTCCTTTAAGAACGCAAAGTTGTTTTCAAGCTGAACGCTCGCAAAGAGGTAGTTTCTGAGTGGATAATAGAACTGATTGATACTATCGCGATCGGGAAAGGGCTCTACCCATTGAATCCAGCTCATCAGATAGAGCAAACAGCTGGCAAGAGAGAGAAAAACGAGGAACATCTTGATCAGCGCGGACTTTCGAATCCTCTCCTTTGGTGACGGTCGCACTCTTTAGCTTTCTTCCACTACGCTTAAATTCAAAGACTTCATCGATCAGACTCCCTGATCATCTCATTGAGCATCACCAAAGCCGTATGGTCGATACTCTGCGAGCGGGCTCGGGCAATTCTGGCAAGTTTGACATACATGTGTCGGGGCAGTCTCAATACAAAAGAGCTGACGAAATCGTCCCTTGATTCGTTTTGGCTGGTGGCAACTTTTTGTGCCTCTTTCCAAGTCTTGTTCAGCCTTCTCGCGGCATCCATCCATTCTTCCTGAATTGCCCTGGCCTTGAGCAGAGCTTCGTTTAAGGAAGTTCCCTGTGCCATGCAACCTGGAAGATCCGGGTACTCCACCAGAAAACTCTTCTTCCCATCCTCAAGAACAGGGGTGATCGTGATTCGAAATTGAAGATCCTCGTTCAGTGCCATTTTGAGCACAAAGTATACCTTCTCTCTTCCAGAAATACTCTATTCTGAAGCCCCTTTTTCAATTGTTTGAAACAGAGTTAACAAGAACATGATAAGCTGGCCTTTTTTGGTATTGCAAGGGAGAGTCAGCTTGGCTAAAGAGCGTAATGAGAAGGATAGTCAGCTTTGGATAAAGCTGGGGTCTCAAGAAACTCTTAGTGATCCTGAAAAGCTTGCTCTGGTCAAACAACTGGAGAATATTCTGGAGGAGTATTCCTACTTTCTATCTCTTTTAGAATCCAATATTTTCAAAATTAGAGCCTTTCGTAAAGCAAAAATAAGCCTTCACAAAAGTTGGGAGGACCTGGACAAACTTCTGACTGACCAGAATTTAAGAGCTCTTGATAATGTCGGACCCTCAGTGGAAAAGCTCCTTTTGGAAGCTATCAAAACACACGGAAAACCTGATAGTCTCAAACGACTGAAGCAACAACTCCCTGAATGGCTACTGGAGCTATCCAGTCGTTTAGAATTGCGAAACATCATTGTCAGCGCTTTCAGAAAGATTCCCTGCCTCTATAAAAAGGAAATGTTCTTTCATCTTCAAACAGCAAGATTTTCCAGTCTGTCCAACCTCTCACGCCAACATGAAATCCAGCTGGCCAATGCAATCAGGCTGGAATACTCACCCACCAGAGAAAAGCAAACAAAGCTGTTACCTGCCAAGTTGCGGGGAATCTTCGAACTCAATGTCTCGCAAGCTCTTGAAATCGAGCAGGAAGTCCAGTTTCTTGATTCTCTGGACTGGATCCTCACTCCTCAGGAAAACTGGAGTTTGAATGTGAGGCCCATGGTTTTCTCTCATCCCTTTTGGACGGAACGGGCCAATACTCACAGCGAATTTCTGAGTTTGTGCAAAAAGTCAGCTAGTCCCTTAATACCAATTTATCTGCACCCTTCCTTTTTCGCCCTGGACTGGGAGGGTCGCTATCTGGAGGAGATAGTTGCTAGAACTTCGGTCTGCTGGATTCTGCCTGCTGACCCCTGGCTCTTGCCGGAGACTAGTAGCTTTTTTGAATGTCTGCGTTCTTTGAGCAAACTGGAGTTGAAACAATCCTCCGGTTTTCTCTTTGCGAGCAATCAGCCTTTCCACGGACAAAGCTTTTCCAATGATCTTGCTCAATACATGGATGACTTTTCACTGAGCAAAAAGTCTGTTTTGAATTTTTGCAATTCGGACCAACTGCTTCGCTTCCTGGGATCCCCGCGCTAAAACACCTTCGAAACATCAATAAGGAACCAGAAATGTGACCCTCTATAAGCCTATTCTACGAGCAGAGAGTACAACTCCCTTTCCGCTTGAACCAGATCCAGGATCGCCTGTGAAGAATCGCTGATGTCAGCAATCTCCAGACCTTCTTCCTCTTCAAGCCAATTCCAACTCTCTTCCCAGCTCTTGTCTCCCACGACCCTTTCGAACAGACGATTGACTTCTTCCTGCACATTACCCATTTCCAGATCTTCCGTAAGAGTTCCCTGAAGGATCAAGATTCGTAGTTGGACCAAGCACTCCTCAAAGTTCTGATAGGAGTAAGCTTCAAAACTCAAGAATTCTCCCTCAAAGAGGACAGCATTTGACCCTGTACTCTCAAAGCCTTCCATCAATAATTCTTCTTGCCAGTCTACATGCTCCATTTTGCCTCTCCTGCCCTCTCGAGTTCCGAGATCTCATTGAATCCTGCTTCCCAGGCTTTGATGATAGTCTTCCATGCAAAGACATACCATCCAACTTCAACAATTTACAAAAAATGAAGGACAATTTGTCAAAATCATTAACTGCAGTACACATATTCCCGATGCATTTAAGGCAATTGTAGGTCTTGGAACAAGGAGAGTTCGACATGATTTTTGACTATACATTTGGTCAATATCAAGGTAAAAACACCAAGGAAAAAATCATCAATTACATCAAAGCCAATTACAAGGGAGTTCTTGGAAATGATGTGAGTTTACTTGATGAAGAAGGTGGCTTGGACAAAATTCGAAACAAGTACTTCAAAAAGTAAATTAAATAATCCAAAAGTCGGACTGACGCAGGGACAAAACTTGCGCGGTTCGACTTTTTTTTTCGCCCGGACTTTTTTGAAGCTGAGCTGTTGAGCCACAGTTCAACTATTTTTCACCAATTCCCGATTAGGTCCTGCCTCAACAATAGAGTTTGCGTACTTCAATTTTAAATTCGCCCTCGTCTTGATTTGCATCACTGAGTAGAATCTGTCCCGGCAATTTTGTAGTCAGGTTCCGCCAGCAGAAGCAGTTTCATCTTCACCACGCTGATCCGTTTTCTCGAGTCGAATTTCCGATTCATTCGAGGGAGCCTGAAGATTCTCTTTTAAGAACGGATAACGCATTTGTTTCACAAAACCGGCAGGCATGGGTTCATCGATTCCATACTCTTTGGGCCAGTGCTCAGGCATGTAATAGGTACCAAACAATAGATCTATCCAGGGGAACTGTCCTGCAAAATTTTTGTCCCTTCCTTCCATATCCTTGCAATGATGCCAATGATGAAACTTCGGTGTAGCAAACACTTTGTGAAGCCACTTCAACTCAAATCGGGTATTGGAGTGAATGAAGATCGCCCAGAGGCCCACAAAAATCAAATAAGCTCCCAGAGTTTCCTTTGAAAAACCAAGCAAGACAAGCGGAATAGCTCCTAAAGCACGACTGATCACTTGATTTAGTGGGTGAACCCTGACTGAAGCCAGCCAATCCATCTTACTGGAACTGTGATGCACCGAGTGCAGTTTCCACAGGAATGGTATCTGATGGTGCAAGCGGTGGGAAATATACCCCATAAAATCAGGATAGCAGTAAAGAACTGCATAATCCCCGGCAATGAAGCAATAAAGGCCTTTAGACCCGGAGCCAGCTTGTTCATCAGCAGAACCAGTGGTAGCGCGACAAAGAACATTCCAATCTTTACCAGAATCTCGTTGACAAAAAAATGAACAAGATCGGTTTTGAACCCTTCGCGAAACACCTTTTGGTCCTTTTTTAAGGGGTAGAGTCGCTCGAGAGGAACAAACAATACGAACAGAATCACAAAACCAAAGAGTTTTTTCACTTTTCCATTTTACCACTTCCGACTGAACTGCCATCAAGCAAAACCCTTCAGCAATCGCCTTCCCTGCTTCCCGGGCTTCCACTTTCTCACAAAAGACACTATATTGGAGAAATGAGATTTCACATCACAGTTTGGCTTCTATCCATTATTTTTCCTCTCCTTGCACTTTCCTCTCAAGAAAGAACAGAGCAGGAAATCAAAGAACTTTTGAAACAGGCACACCAGGCCTTCACGAATAAAAACTATAAAAAGAGTGCTAGCTTGTTAAAGGGACCTCTCAAGCATCACCATCCTTCCGCAGTCTATTTAAGAGCACGAGTTGAACTTCGAAGGAAAGGTGGAAGCAGGCCATTGGCTCTGTATTTACTTTTCAAAAACAAAGAGAAACATCCCCCGTCCAAAACCGCCTATAGTCAGTTGAGAGAACGTCTGTTGAAAGCTCATCTGAGCGCAGGATTAGCCAACAAAGTCACTCTAAAAAACCTTCTGGAAAGAGTTTTTCTTTTTGAGAATACCGCCATGGGAGAGTGGCTCAGTCTGCTAAAATCTCAAGTTCTTCCCGTGATTCCCGGTAGCAACTATGAGAGTTGGCATCAAGTGGCCAAGAGGATGAAGCTAGCCTGTGTACTTACAATCAAAGCATTTGAGATTATAAAATCCAGGGGTCCTACTGCGTTCCCGGAGTTTGAAAAGGCACTGGAAAAGGCTTCAAAGAAAGGCGACGCACGTGCTCAGTTTCATCATGGACTCAATGCCTGGAACAACAAGGGCGATTTACAAACGATGGTGGAGAACATGGTTCTTTGCAGTGAACAACAATACAAGCCCTGCATTCTTCAACTCGCCAGCCTGTATGCCCATGAATCCTACGGGATGCTTGATCCTGAAAGGGTTCAAGAGCTTTTGGAACCCTACCTGAAAATTGACGACCCGGAAGCCAATCTTGTTTTGGCCAGAATGTATTTTGAACAAAATGACCTGCAAAGTCTGGAGCCCTATCTTCAAGAGCTCTCGAAGAGTGACCACCCTCTGGCTGTCGAGTTTGTAGACGAATTCAAAAGAGAAACAAAAAGTGACTGATCAGGGGTAGGGAATGAACTCTTCTTCGTCACCCACTACCGTGGGAAACTCACCCTGTGACCAGGCTTTCTTAGCCTCTTCGATTCTCTCCTTGCTCGAAGATACAAAGTTCCATTCCATATAGCGTGGGGTCGTAAACTTCTCACCACCAAGCAATAGAATTCTCGCACCTTTTTCAGCATTCACCAACGGTCGGTCCCGGGGCTCAAAATAGTAAAAGGAACCCTCTTTCAGATCTGATTCTCCTGCTTTGACCTTGCCTTGCAATACAAACAAAGCCAGTTCATGCTCAGGATTTGGAAGTTCAAGACCCTTGCTGGCCTCTTCCTGAAAATGGACCTCTACATAGAAGAGAGGAGAGTAGGTTGGCGCTGGAGCTTTCTGTCCATAAGCTTCTCCAGCAATCAAACGGCGCTGAATTCCCCCATCTTTCCAGGTGAGTAAATCCTTTTCCTTGAAATGATAAAATTGTGGATCTACCTCTTCCGAGCCATCGGGTAAAGCAAGCCATAGCTGAATTCCGTACAAGCTATGTTCCTGCTCTCGCACCTCTTTGGTCTCCCTTTCTGAGTGTACGATTCCTCGCCCTGCAATCATCAGGTTCATATCGCCGGGTAGGATTTCCTGCTCAAATCCCAAACTGTCTCTATGAAGAATAGAACCCTCCACCAGATAGGTCATGGTCATCAGACCAATGTGGGGATGAGGTCGAACATTCACACCCTGACCGGGTGAAAACCTGGCTGGACCCATGACATCAAAGAAAATGTATGGTCCCACCATCTGGCGAATACGGGAAGGTAGAATTCGCTCAACTGAAAATTCACCCAGGTCCTTTTTCTTGCCTTCTATAATTTGTATATTTACTCCTGACAATCGCCTTATCTCCTGAATTGAATACTACTTCAATCATTGAAAGACATGTTTGCTTGGAACGACAAGATATCTGAAGGCTGAAGAGGAGTGTTAAGCCTAATTCTGAGTTGAGACAGGATTATCTTGAAGCCTGGCAATCACTTGAAGGTAGTATTTTCCATCGCTTATAGGAATCAAGGTTTTCTTCCCATTCTCGAGCTTGCTCTTCACTAGCTTGTTGACCTTCTTGACAGAGTTTCTTTCTTCCTGACGCAACTGGACTTCCTGATGAAGACTGATTTTTCCATCCAGATCAATATGTCCGGAAACTTTCATACGCAGATCCTGGTTTTCACTTTGTATGCGAAGTTCACTCAGCTCCTGAAACTTGTTATCTATGCGCACCTTCATTTTAGGCATGGCTACTTCAATCATCTTCCTTTTGGAATACAGGGAACTCTCAAAAATCTTGTAGTCCAGATCAACGATTTGAGTCGAACCTTGAGGCATGGCGCAAACAAAGTCAGTAGTGAGTCCAAGAGTTATGAGTAAAAGTAGAAGCCTGATTTTCATGGCGAATTTTCCTTTTGAAATTGTATCGATTTGTTTGAGTAGGTATCGACTTGTTTCAAATGAGATTTAACAACTGTACTTTCATTGGCAAGAATCTCAAGCTGTGGGTGAGAACTGAGTACCACAAGCTGAGTTTAACAGCCATGTCAGTCATGCAAAAAGCGCTACCCCATCAGGATAGCGCTTTCTTTTTTTGTTTACAGGCCCGTATTAGCGTGGCCCCTGTCTTTAGTCAGCAATCACACTGTCTATAGAGCCCGGTGCGCGCAACATCTTGTCCACTTCCCCAATATGGGCTTCTTCTTGCATGATCATTGCGCGAGCGTACTCTTCGAGTTGAATCGAGTTGTTTTCTACCAACTTTAAAAGCTTCCTGTAAGCCTCTACTGCACGACTTTCATGCTGTAGTGACTCCCTCAAAATAGCTCCGATATCATGCTGCTCGGTTTCCAGGAGATCTCCAATGGCCAAACTGGGATGACCACCATACTGAGTCACTAACTCACCGGCTTCATTTGCATGCGCCAGTGATTCAGTTGCCTGAGACCGTAACCAACTCACAATTGGAATTCGATTGTAGCCGTAAACCATCAAGGCGTAATGGGTATAACGAACCACACCAGCCAACTCAATTTCCATAATTTCATTCAGTACTTCTACAATCTCTTCTTTGTTTTCCATCAGACTCTCCCCTACGTTCAAGTATTTATTGATTCTCTTTCCACTCCTCGTACCAGGCCATTTGTATAACTTCAAGTTTTTTCTCGTTGCATTCTTCCCGCTTACCTTCGAATCCTTCAATTTCCAAGACCTTATCCAATAAGTCTGTAAACCGGATTTTCAAAGGATCGTAATCAGGGTCTGCATCATATAATTCAATTGCGATATCTTCCAGGTCTGTCCAACGCATCACTTCTCCTGCATCACTACCCAACAAAGTAGGTCAGTCTTCCGTCTCTGGACTCTATTTCCAGATCTTCTTTTTTCCTTATATTCATACAAACCAGCTTTTCCTAGTGCAGTCCTTTTTGCGGAGGAAGTTTGATGACTACATCACCCTCTACTTCACATTGACAAGCCAGGCGGGATTTCAAATTTACCCCTTTGGCACCTTCCAGACGATCTTCTTCATCCTCTTCAGCTTCGTTGAGGTTGTCCATCCCCTCTTCAATCCAGATATGGCAAGTAGAGCAAGCGCAAACTCCCCCACAAGCATGATCAATTTCAATCCCGTTATCAAGGCATCCATCAAGAATAGAGGTTCCTTCTTCAACTTCGATTGTTCTATCCATGTCTAATACTGTAATTTTTGGCATTTCGTCTCCTAAACATCCTGAACTGTTTTTCCAACCAGTGCTTCCCTGGTTGCTTGATTGAATAACAAATCCGCCAGTGGTCTCGTCAAGTCTCCCAACTTTTCCACGATTTCCTCCAGGACTTCCTGATCCTTTTCCCCTCTGGCTAAAGCGGCCTTGGCTTTCTCTACCCAGACCTTGATCTCTTCAACCTCTTCCTTCTCCATGAGTTGGTAAGCTTTCTCATAGCTTCTCTCGGTAGCAACTACAACACGCTCTGCCTTGTTGCGCAACTCGACTACCATTCTTAACTGAAAGTCGTCCATGGCATTTTCAATACTGTCTTCGATAATGCGATTCATCTCATCCTGACTCAAACCAATTGTTGGTGCGATTTCAATAGTCGCCTTTTGACCGGAACGTTCTTCATCTGCGCTCACCGTCAACATCCCGTTTTCATCTACCTGAAATGTCACATGGAGTTTTGGCAAGCCCGCAGGCATTGGCGGCACCTTAACATTAAATTTCCCCAAACTTCGGCAGTCTTCGACGAGTTCCCTCTCTCCTTGCAGAACATGCAGTACTATACCTGTTTGATTGTCTACAGACGTGGTAAAAGTTTCAGTATGAGACGCCGGAATTGTCGTATTATTCATCAGTACTTTTGTGACTGCGCCACCCAAAGTCTCTATCCCCAGACTCAAAGGGACAACATCAAGAAGTAACACATCCCTTTTTCCTCCAGCCAGAATTTGAGCCTGAACGGCAGCTCCCAAAGCAACCACTTCATCAGGATTGATTCCAACATAGGGAGTTGTATCAAAGAAGTCTTTTACCATTTCACGTATCAGTGGAATGCGAGTAGATCCTCCCACCAGTACAACCTGGGTAATGTCCGCAGCTTTTAGCGCGGCATCCTTTAGAGCACTCTTACAGGAGCGCAAAGTTCTTCTCACTTCTTTACGAATCAGTTTCTCGAAATTCTCTCTGGTTAAGACTGCATCCAGATGAAATCCTCTACCCTTGAACTCGATATCCAATGGTAGTTCCTCCACTTGAGAGAGTCTCTTTTTAGCCTCTTCTGCAGCAAATTTCAGCAGAATCAAAAGATGGGAATCCAGCTCGAATTCCTGACCATTACTACGGGCCTGTTCGATCATCCACTCTACGATTTTCTGATCAAAGTCATCTCCACCCAGAAAGGTATCACCATGAGTTGAAAGTACTTTGAAGACTCCGTCTTTCAGATCCAGAATACTGATATCAAAGGTTCCCCCACCCAAATCGTAGACAGCAACCTTTCCTTCTTTCATCTGATCAATACCATAAGCCAAAGCTGCCGCCGTTGGTTCATTCACGATTCTGGCCACTTCCAGTCCCGCAGCCTGGGCCGCTGCTCTTGTTTCCTGTCTCTGATTGTCATCAAAATATGCCGGGACGGTAATCACTGCTTTTTCCACTTTCGCATTCAGAACTCGTTCCGCCTTCTCTTTGACCGCTCTAAGCACATGAGAGCTTACTTCCAATGGATGAAACTCTTTTTCTTTGATTTTAAACTTCAAGCTCTTGTCATCACCGGTGATTTCAAAAGGAAGGTTCTTGAGATCGTCTTCCAAATCTTCAAATGTTTTCCCAAAATAGCGCTTGGCTGAATAGATTGTAGTGTCCGGATAATCAAGATAAGACTCGAGTGCAGCCTTACCCACCACAACGCCATTCTCCTGAAAGCTGACAACGCTGGGTATGATTCCATCTTCATTCTCATTGTCCCGCAAAATAACAGGTACGCCATCCTGAAAAGTCGCTCCCAGAGAGTTGGTCGTTCCTAAATCAATACCAAGGATAACTTTATTTTCATGATCCATTTTCGATTAACCTTTCCGCAATTTCCGAGATTCTTTGGTAATACTTCAGGCAGTTGAGCTGTCGACGAATATCATGCAACTGCTCTTTATCCTGAGCCTTGTCATAGCTTGCGAAACAGTCTGCGACTTTGCTCAGGATCTGCTCCAATTCTGATTCACACAACTGCTCAATCTCTTCGAGGCGATCTTCCACTTCCTCTGTCAGACCTTTGGCCTCAAGATCTTCCAACTCTTCCTGCAGCTCCAGAATCTCCATCAAAAAACCTGGAGGGAGATCTTTCCCATTGAGCTTTACTTGATGCTCATGACTCAGGCGAGTCAACAAAACCTCGGCTCTGCTTTGAGGGTCTTTTAGCTCTCTGTAGGCTTTGTTCACTTGACTGGAACATTGCAGGATTTTAGTCTTCGCTTCAGCATCCACCTCCTGAATATGATCAGGATGGGTTGCCTTGCTCAAGACAAGATACTGACTCTCGAGCTCATCTCTTGAAATCGAATAATTCAAAGGAAGATCAAAAACATCAAAACTGTCTTGAATCTTGAAGTCCCAGTCTATGTGCTGATTTTCTGAATTGAAAAATCGAGTTTGCGCCAAAACAACTCCTTCTGAAATAAAAGAATCGAGCCCAACCCTCGGGATGAACTCGATCTCGTATTCAGTATGTTAACAACTAGATTCCGAAAGAGGTACCGCATCCACAGGCATTTTTGGCCAGTGGATTTTTGAATTGAAAACCACGGTCAATCAATCCATCGGAGAACTGAAGTTCTGTACCATTCATAAAAATGTAGGACTTCTTGTCTACGATCACGTTGATTCCGTTAGACTCAAAAACATGATCAAAATCAGTGGGCTTTTTGGCAAAGTCCAAAAAATAATTGAACCCTGAACATCCGCCACCTTTGAGTGACATCCTCAAATACAAATCCGCACAGTCCTGCTCACCCATGATTCTACCGAGCTCTTGCGCGGCTCTCTCAGATACGCTGATTGCCATCTTCGTCTCCCTACTCAGTACCGTTCTGTTTGTCTTTTACATCCTTCAAGGCTGCACGAATAGCATCTTCAGCCAATACTGAACAGTGAATTTTAACTGGTGGTAATTGCAATTCTTCCACAATGTCTGTGTTTTTGATTTGCAAAGCTTCATCCACAGTTTTCCCCTTCAGCCACTCTGTAGCCAGGGAACTTGAAGCGATAGCGCTACCACAACCGTAGGTTTTGAACTTTGCATCCGTAATTTTATCTCCATCAACCTGAATCTGAAGTTTCATAACATCACCACATTCAGGTGCACCTACGATTCCAGTCCCTACATTGTCAGCACCTTTATCCAAAGAACCAACATTTCTCGGGTTGTTATAATGGTCTAGAACTTTGTCACTATAAGCCATAATTGTCTCCTCTATTCCAAACCCTTAGTGGGCTTGCCACTCCACTGTTGATAAATCAATTCCTTCCAACACCATTTCATATAATGGTGAAAGATCTCTAAGCTTCTGAACCGCTTCAGTCATTCTGCGGACAACAAAGTCAACCTCTTCTTCGGTTGTAAATCGTCCAATTCCGAAGCGAATGGAACTGTGTGCCAGCTCATCACTAAGGCCCAAGGCCTTGAGTACATAGCTTGGCTCAAGACTTGCCGATGTACAAGCTGAACCGGAACTGACTGCGATGTCAGGGATAGCCATCATCAAGCCTTCCCCTTCCACATAGTTGAAGGAGATGTTACTCAAGCCTGGCAGACGATGCTGTTTGTTGCCATTCACATAGCTGTAATCGATAGCTTCCAAAAGAGCTGTTTCCAGCTTGTCTCTGTACTCACTCAGTCTCTTGGTTTCCTCTGCCATTTCTGCAATTGCAATTTCAACGGCCTTTCCAAAACCTACGATTCCAGCCACATTTAGTGTACCAGAGCGCATTCCTCTTTCATGCCCACCACCGTGGATTATTGGCTTGAGCTTCACACGTGGCTTTCTCTTACGAACGTACAAAGCACCAATACCTTTGGGGCCATAAACCTTGTGTCCGGAAAAAGACATCATGTCAACCTGAAGTTCATCCACATTCAACGGGATTTTCCCTAAAGCTTGAGCAGCATCTGTATGAAAGAAGATCCCTTTCTCCTTACAGATCTTACCGATTTCCTCGATTGGCTGAATTACTCCAATCTCGTTGTTCGCAGTCATCACGGAGATCAGGATTGTATTGTCCTGGATAGCACCCTTCAAATCTTTCAGATCAACCAGGCCATCCGGGTTAACATCGAGAAATGTGACCTCAAGGCCCTTTTCTCTTTGAAGGTATTCAGCCGTATCAAGAACACATTTGTGCTCCGTCTTGAGAGTAATGATGTGATTACCCTTTTCTTTATACATTTCGGCGATTCCAGTCAAAGCCAGATTGTTACTCTCGGTTGCTCCGGATGTAAAGATGATCTCGGAAGCTTTCGCACCGATTGCCTTGGCGATTGTTTCTCTGGCTTTTTCTACTGCCTCTTCTGCTGCCCACCCAAAAGAGTGGTTCCTTGAGGCTGCATTTCCGTAGACGGATGTAAAATAAGGCAACATTGTTTCCACAACTCTGGGGTCAACAGGTGTGGTTGCCAAATAATCCATATAAACTGGAGTCTTCATATTTATCCTTTCAGCCTGCCTGGCTAAAACTCAGTGGACTGTTCTTTTCTAATATTTCATCAAGTTTTACATCATCCAGAATGGTGTGAATCTGTCGGGTGATCTCGATCATTTTGCTCTTCGAGCGACACATGTGCGAAATAGCACACAGATGATGATCATCTTCCGAGCAATCAGTGAGGGACACGGGACCGTCAATCGCTTCAATCAAATCCATGAGGGATACTTCCTCTGGATTCATGGAGAGTTTATAACCCCCTTTTTTACCGCGGACACTTTTCACAAAACCTCTTTTTGCCAGAGTCTTCATGATATTGGCAATAAAATCAGGAGAAAGAGAGTACTTTTCCGCAAGCGAAGCCGCGCTGAGAACTTCTTCTTCCCGATCCACCAAATCTGTTATCAACAGAACCGTATAATCTACTTTCTTGCTAAACCGAAGCATTCAGTTTATCCTTCAAATCTCAAACGATGAATAAATAGGACTAATTAACTACTATTTAATTATCGCTCATGCAAGCCTTATTTTGCTAATCCGTACTAAATTGGTTCTATTTAAAGTTTAACCCCCTTTTGAGTCCATGGCAATATAGTTTTGAACGAGCGTCAAGGATTGGACAAAAGTCTTGTTGGTCGATTATTTTTTGTTTAACTTTTCCGCAAAGAGGGGAATTTCATGGCTCTTAAAACTTCTATCTTGATTACTTTTTGCACACTGGTTTCCTCAACTGCCTTGTATGCACTGGACTGGAATCATCCAAAGCTTCAAAAGTTTCTGGCTTTATATGCGGTGGAGGAAATCAAGAACGTGGAAACCGTGGAGTATCGTTTTCGTGTTCAAATCAAGGACAAGTCTGTCAATCGCAAGTGGACCTGGTGGCCCAAGGCAGACAAGATAAAGATGGAGCAAGAAGGCAAGGAGACTGTGGAGTACAGTCGACAGAGTCAATTGGAGCAAAACAAGAAAACCGATTCTGCTTTCATCAATGACAATTACTGGCTACTTTTTCCCTGGAGAATCTATGTGGATTCCAGTGTAACCCTCTCCTGGGCCAACAAGGAGGAAAGTAGCCTTTTGATTCAATACCCTTATGAAGGTGGCTACACCCCAGGGGATGCCTACACACTTCATTTCGACAAAAATATGCTCATCACTTCCTGGGACTTTGATGCCAAAGGCGATGGCAAAATTGATCGAAGCATGAGTTGGGAAGGCTACCAGAAACTTGGTCCACTCCTGATTTCGACTCAACACAAGGCAGAGGACTTTCATCTCTGGTTTGAAGATTTGAGACTAAAACTCAGTGGCGATTCTGACTGGAAGACCCCTACTCCATATACTGCGAACTAAAAATGTCCCTATAAAGCCTGTTTAAAGTAGGGCTCATCCAAAGTCTTGACTGAAGATATGTTGAAGCTGTGGAGATTCAGGTTTGTCTGGTAATTTTCAAATCGATCAAACCGTTTCCATAGCCACTTCAGGAATGTCACTACAGTTTGTTTGATCACAGAGCTCCAGCACCAATAGACGAAAGACCAGTTCATCAATACCCAGCTTCATATGAGTGGAGTCCACTTCAATGTGCTTCGCTGATTTGCTGAATCGATCAATACTCGCTGCCCAGTGAACCGCCTGATCCCTTCTCGTAAATATAGAAGTCACCGGGGTCTGAATCGGATTCTCTGCATCCATCTCTTCGAGCATTTTGGTGATTCTCAGGCATTCCTCTCTACCCCAGTGAGGAGCACCCACAGTATAGGTTGGCCCGCCAATGACAGGTGTCCCCAGAGTAATCACAGAGCGCACCAGTTTGGGCTCCATTCTGGCAAGTTCCCGGGCAACAACCCCTCCCAAACTCCAACCAATCACATCCAGAGGGAAATTCTGCCGATTTTTCTCGAACTCTCTGAGTAGGTTGTCCCTGAGAATATAGGTATCTACTTCAGGCTGACCCCAGTTCGTTCCCAATCCCCAATAACGCACTTGATAGCCAAGGCACGAAAGGAAAAGCTTGAGTGGAAGCATACTGATTTCAGGTGTCCTCCAACCAGGAACCAACAGCACCTTCCGATCACAATCACAACGGTACTTAAAGAGCTTTGGAAACCGCGCACATAGTAAAGCCAGATTATAGGGCAGGCGCAGCACATCGCCCAGAATCCCTCCGGGAACACTTTCAGGCTTTGCATTGATTGGTGGTTGTGAGTAGATTTTTGCCATAAAAAAACCCGATCCTTCAAGACCGGGGTAACTAATCTTTTGTTTAATCTTCGTGAAGCTCCTGGAATTGCTCCTGTTGCTTGCCATCAAAATTAGCTTCGATAAGCATTCGCAAGACATCGAGCTTGAACTTGTATTTGTTTCTTGCAAAGAGCCCGTCACGGGAAAGCTTGACCGCCTTCATGGCTTTTCTTTGTTCCGGATCTTTCACGAACTCACTGGCTACACTCAGTTTGAATCGATCCTTATACTTATTGTGTAGTCTGAAGGGAGTCACTGAATCAAGATTTCCAATACTGCTGCGATCCGAGCTGTCCGTGTGCGTCAATCCAAACAAAAGTCCGTGGCGACGCAATGTGAATTCAGTCGTAGCTACTTCGCCCTTGTGCTTGTAAGGCAAAGTCAGAGTGTAGGACTCGTGCCCACCGTCATAAAGAACAACGTCTCCTTCAAGAACAGCTTTGGCTACCTCGGCGTCCTTGCTCAAATCCATAGTTTGGCTTGCCAGATAGATCGCATTCAAACCTCCAGTCGCATCACTCTTGGGCATAAACCAAAATGGAGCTGCAAATAGGGAGGACTGTGCCAACAGCAAGGTGAGTGTTAATAGTTTGATTGTTTTCATAGGATTCTCCGTGGTCTGTGTTTGAAGGCTGACAAGTATAATCTGTCCACACCCAGTACTTTCAAGAAATGCAGGAATTTTTCTTGGTTCAGCAGGAAAAACCGGGAGACTGCGTGAATCGACAGCCAAAGCCATTTCAAGAACAACACAGTCTACTAGTAACTCCGCTATTCAATTCGCGCTGCTAACCATGCGATGTATCACCGTGGTCAGACCAGTTCGCCTAGCCATTCAAATCTGACGGGTAGGCCTTTCTTTGCTTGTGAAGTTCCAGATATCTCTTAAGATTTTGGTGTTTGTCCAGAAATTTGAAAGTCGAAGCCCAGTTCAGGTTAAAACAAAGAGTGATGTCTGCAGCGCTAAACTTGTTTTCGATGAGATAGTCTTTTCCAGAAAGAAGCGGGTCCAGTTTGCCCAAAACAGACTGTAACTCCTTGTAAGCCCTTCCAATCTCCGTTTTTGATTTCTTGTCTTCTCCATACAAAATTGCATGACGAAACCAACTCCACAAAGGGGTTTCCAGCGTGGTTACGGTGAAGAAAACCCACTGATCATACAAAGCCCTTTGGGCTGTGCCCGATTCAGGAATCATTTGAGCCTCAGGATGAGTTTCACCCAGATAGTTAATGATCGCCTGGGACTCAAAAAGCTTTAAATCACCATGCTCCATAGCGGGAACCAAACCAAAGGGTTGGGTCTTGAGAAACTCCGCGTCTCCAAAATGGCCTCCCGCCTGGTCATAACTCACTTCAACCGTCTCAAACTCTGCTCCCACTTCACGAGCCATCCAGATACACTTCGTCCAGCGCGTATGGCCAGTTCCGTAGATTCTAATCATTTCATTCACTCCCTGGATTTTTCTAGTCTGGAGTTAAGTATCTTGGTTGTAATTGGATCGGAATCCCAAACACTACTTCTTAAACACCTTTTGGATAATCCAGTCGATGAGTAGAACCAGCATACCTGCAATCAAACCTGCTGCAGCGCTAAGAGCCGGATTGTAGTGATCCCCTGGAAATTTGATTCCTTCGCCATGAGTAATAAAAGACATGCTGGGAATGTACTTAAGAGCCAGATGAAAGGCGACTGCAGTGAAGGCAGCAAGAAACACAGGCACCTTGCGCACTTTGTCTTTGCTAAACATCCCCACCAGCAATGGAAACACAGAAGCATTACAAAAAGCGTAAATCCAGGTTTGAGCATAGATGGCAATAGAGAGACCGGGGTTGTAGTGCTGATACAGACCGATTCCCAAACTGATAAAACCGAGAACAACCAGTGTAATCTGACTGATCTTCAGTGCCAGCTTGAGTTGTTGCTCTCGAGTCATGGACTTGAGCTTTTCAGCCCGGAGTGTCAGGTACAGGTCATTTGAGAAAATAGCAGTTAGTGCGACGAGGATTCCATCGAGTGTTGACATACCCGCTGCGAGAAGAGCAATCGAAATCATTGCTGAAATGACAGGCGAGAAGTTCTGAACAATGTAGATAGAGGTCACCTTGTCGATGTCCTGAATGTACTGGGGGCCAAAGTCCACTCTGGCATAGAGACCTACCAGAACGACCAGGAGATAGAGTGTTCCAATCGCCATTGTGTAAGCCAGATACTGGTTCACTTCCCGATCTGTTTTTACATAGAGGGATTTGATCAGAAAATGAGGCTGAGCAGTCAAAGCGAAACCGATGCAAAAGTTGGCAATGAATACTTCGAAGAAGTTTCTAAAGAGCAAACTCGTAGGGTTAATTGCCTTGATCAAGTTAGGATCTTGTTCTGCCAGCTTGTCAAACAAACTACCCCAATGCTCATATCCGGAGACTACAAGCATCGCGGCCACAAGAATCATCATGAAGCCTTGCACTGTATTGGTGTAAACGTGAGCGTAGGTTCCTCCGTACATGGTATAGGCGAAAACAAAGAGGATAATGAAGACCAAGGCCACCTCAAAGTGCCAGGCACCGACAACTGACTCAAGATTGAGAGTTAAATCAACTAAAACTGCGGACCCATAAGCGATGAGCACGATCATGGCAATCATCACCATATTAATCAGGGCATAGACAACACCCAGACGCTTGTCCTCATAACGCTGTGCGATCCACTGGGGAACTGTTAACGCCTGGATTTTCGTTCCGTAAGCGCGAAACCCTTTGGACAAGAGAATGATTCCCAGAAAAAGCCCCGCACCGGCACTGAGACCAAATCCCATGATTGCAGAGAGCCCATAGGCATAGACAAAACCGGGATTAATCACAAAAGTTGCTGTGGAAGTCATGGTTGCGGCCAGTGCAAAAGCCACCATCCACGGCTTCATATCCCCTCCACCTACTGCATAGCCATCCAAAGACTTTGTCTTCTTCTGCCCCAGATAGGCAAGATAAAAAGTCAGAACAACATAGAATATGAAAGCTCCCCACTTGATTGCTATTTCCATAAGATTTTCTCCGATTATTTCGCTGGGTTCTCTACATTGAGCGAGACCCCTTTAAGATTTGGAAACATAGTACCTGGAAACAAATTTTTGAGAAGGGTGAAGGAACGCTTTCTTTAGAAACTGGAACAAGAACCTTCAATTCGAGTCTGGATTGGAAAGATTTGTGCTCCCATATGGAACTCAGGGGCCAAAAACCGTTATACTTGGAGAGTTCAATCCCTTACTTAGAGGTTCGATTATGGAAATACATCTCACAGAAAAAGCAGTTCGCCAGTTTCACTGGATATTCGAGAAAAATGGTGACCCCGAAGCGGTTCTTAAAATCGGTGTTCGAAACGGTGGTTGCTCTGGCATGAGTTACACAATGGATCTTGTGAAAGTAACGGGCGGGGAATACGTCACTCAGGACATGGGCGGCTTCAAACTCATACTGGACCCCGATGATGAGCCCTACATTGATGGACTCACAATTGATTATAACGACAGCATTCTCAACTCAGGCTTTCAATTTGCCAATCCCAAAGCAGACGAGACCTGTGGATGCGGAACCTCATTCAGTGTAGCCGGGGTAGACAAAAAAGCTGAAAGCAGCGCTGCCAAACCCAGCTAATTGAACTGTTTAGCAACTTTCCGTCCTGAATAATTAAATTTCAGGCAAACGCTGAAGCAATCGATTCCAGTGTCAGCACCATTCTGATTCGGAAAACCACTTCCAGACAGCCAGTGCGGAGCACTTCGTACCATAAAAACGAACACGGTGCTTCAATGACTTGTTAAGGTTTAGCTACGCTAGCTGTATCTGCGTAAAGGATCGTCGTAAACTCCTCAAGCTCTTCAGGTGAATCAAGCGTCGTGAGAGGAGTTTTCAAACCCGGATTTTCGAGCGCCTGGATTACCAGTGAAACAATTCTTCCAGATGAAAATCTGCAAGCAGGTCTCTCACCAGTTCGTCTTTGCCAGCCAGGACTCCCTGCGCTTTCTGGGGACGATTCCACTGGAATTTTCTGCCAACAACATCACAGGAAGTCAGACGAGCAGCCTCAACCAAACCTACACCACCCGCGATGTCCCACTCATTCTTTGGTCTCAAGGATAATACTCCGGGAAACCGCCCCTGAGCCACGAGGGATAGCTTGAAAGCAATAGAGCCTACAGGTTCAAAACTGAAGTCCTTCTCCAGCTCCGAAAAAAGCTCTCGTTTGCATTCACTGCGTGAAACACAAATCTTATCGGGGGAACCAGGATGGGCCCCTTCCATAAGTTCAGGAGCTTGCAGCTCGTTCTCTGCTTGCCAAACCAGACTGTCATTGGGATTGTAAACGCAGGAAAAGACCATCTTGTCGTGATAAACAAGAGCAGCGCTGACCGCATATTCCGGGATCTTGTTTACAAACTCCCGCGTTCCGTCAATAGGGTCAATGATCCAGACGTAAGGTGATGTGTGGCGGGTTTTGTCATCCTCGAGCTCTTCAGAATAGAAGCAGGACCCCGGGATTTCATTCTGAAGCTTTTGCAAAATTTTGTTTGCAGTCAAATCGGCTTCGGTCAAAGGATCATTCCCACCCTTATCCCGAACTTCCATATTTTCGTCTTCCCCCATTTTGAGAATCGTGTCTCCCGCTTCTCTAATGATCTCAACATATCTCTCAAAATTCAGTCCCATCGACTTTCTCCCATTGCCTCTTATACCTCGAATTCCCCGTCTTCGAGCTTGCCCATTGTAAACTTGTTGCAAGCTCATTTCCACGAAGAAAAAGAGTTGAACAGGATTCCCTGAGAAAAGGGAATCTCAAGGATTCCAAATCGGGTTCGAATCCGCGCTTTTTCCTGTGCTATATTGATTGGAAGTCGAGAGGAAAAATCATGGAACAGTTTATCGTGCAGTTTGGCTCAGGAAAACCTGGTGAAATGGGAACCGGTGATACGGAGCGTCAAGTTCTGAAACGTATCGGTATTGAAAATCCCGTGATTGGATTTGCACCTTTTCATCACATTATGCACGGAATGCCTAACGACTGGAGTCTTTTTCAAGAGCTTGTGCAACCCTTGACCAGCCAAGAGCTACGACTTTTCGAGTTTCATAAGGAAAAGGACATGAAGCTCTTGCGCGATAAGATTCTAGAATGTGACTTGTTCGTTTTAGGCTCAGGAGTTTGCGAGCCCTACCTGGATTATTTCTTTACTAACAAGGTGGATGAAATCTTCAAGGAGTTCTTTTCTCTTGGGAAGAGTTTTCTGGGCTATTCCGCTGGTTCCATTTGTCTGAACACCAATTATATTCATGTGGTGTTCTTCAGAGAACTCTTTATTCATTGGAACATGATGCAACAAGCCTCCAAGGAGGAGCGCGAAGAGTTCAAGAAGGAAGTCTTGCACGAATGCCCCAAAGAGCATAAGAACAATCTGAAAAATGTTCTTGAGTCCAAGGAAAATCCGGACCTCTTTAATCACCATATGATGGAGGAGACTTTTCAGGTGACCAATCGCAAAGCTTTGGGTTTTATTCCCAAGATTGCTCTACTACCTCACTTTGACGAAGCCATTCACGCAACATCAGCTCATTTGCAGGCCGCCGCCAATCGATTCCCGAATCACAAACACTTTGGAGTTCCCAATGGAGCTTCGCTATTTCACACTTTCGAAAAGGGAAGACTTGTTCGCACTGAGGTTGTTGGGCGCAACAATAATCCCAAACTGCAAGTCACCCAGTTCTTGAAAAAAGACCGTGTCACCTATAAGCCAGGCGAAAAAATAGATTTGGGGTGAGCCTACAGCTTTCGGCTCTTCTCCACCCACCAAGCGGGTTCTACTATGAACTGAAAATTCTTGAAGGCCTGAAGATCCATTACCGGATTAGCCTTCGAGTACAGCTCTGCGTACTCCTCGTGCAAGAACTCTTGCTGGGACATCTCATCCACCCAAAGGTAAATATTTAAAAACCTCTGCTCTACATCGTTATGCTTGAGAAAGAAGCCTTGATGTAAACTGAGCACATCCTTAAACCCTGGAGCCCAGATTTCAGTTTGCGCTTTCTCAAAATGCTGAACTTGCTCATCATAAACAAAGCTGTCGGTTAACTTGCAGAACTGAAATTTGCGGGAATCAAGAGGAGTTTCGGGCTTGAATTCGATGGGCTTTTCAAAGAGGGAGGTCACTATGCTCTTGCAACAATCCTTCTGCCCGCTATATTCGTAGATTCGGTCATGATCTTCGTTCATGAAGGCATTGTAATCCTCGACTGTCTCCCAACAGGAAAGAATCAGCGCTGTGTCTTTCTTCACAACATCGAATCCACCAAATTGCCACAGAAAGCCGTCTCGGGAACGAATTGACTTCCACTGCTCCTGCCCGACGGCGAAGCGCTCCATAGAGTCTTCCTGCAAGTGACATCGAATCTGTTTTACGATCATAAAAACCTCTTCAATATGCTATCAATTCCATTTCCAATTGAAAACTATGGTCAGTCTTCATCTCGAGATATTGGAGTTTCAGTTTCAACACTCATCGACCACATTACACAAAATCAATAATTTTGAAGGGTCATACCTCACGTTTCAATCAGTGCTGAATCCACCTCGATGAAGCGACTTATCGGTAAAAGGCAAACTAGTCAGGCTTACTGCTTTTTCTCTATACGGTTGGTAATAATCTCGCAACAATTCCCATACTTTTACGTAGTAGAGCCTGGATACTACCCTTATGAAGATTTTACTTTTTGTTCTACTCAGCTCAACCCTGTTTTCATTCACCGGTGTTATCGACCCCTTCAGGGTTCCTGAATCCATGAGTCTTGAAGGTGCTGAAATGCAAGAAGTGGAGCAAGCTCAATCCAATGTTGATGTTTATGAGATTGAAGTGGATGTTCAGGCACAAAATCAAAATCAATGTGTTTTCCTGGCTGATGACTCTCCTCAAGTCCAGGAAATTGTTCAACTGAGTAACTACAGTGAATTGGGTGATACGGACGTGGAAGAGTTCGAGCGCAGGATGCAAAGAATCTCCAATATCTTCATCGAAGCCAGAGACCGAAGAGGTCTATTCGCTGCAATCTACATGGTAGTATCAGCGGGAGGACGAGAAGCAGTTTCCAACAATGTATTTCAAGACAATGACGGAGCAAGAAGACTCATCGTGGAATTTGGAAAAACCTATTTCGATTCCTTGTTAGGCCACTTCGCCAACGGCAACAGACTCAAACCAGAGTGGGCAGAGTATTTCGAACTGGCCAAAGACTGTTCTGTTCATCCTCTTCGTGTCTTGTACACAGGCATGAACACACACATTACTCTGGATCTCGTTGATGCCATCGTGCGAGCCAAGCTTACAGCCGAGTTTCAAGAAGATTATGTAGCTCTTGGTGATGGCTTGATTACCAAAGTTGGCGAGGTTGTCGATATTGTTTCCCAGAAATTTGGAGTCATGCGAGCAGAGACCACTATGTTTCTGATGGGAATCGATCATCCCTGGGCAACTCTTGACGATGGAAGAAACCGCATTTCCGACTTCTCCATGAAGTTTCTCAGGGAAAGAGCCTGGAGAGACGCTGCTTCTCAATCCCCATGGATGGAAGAAAACAGCATGACCAGCCTCAGGGTGCGCATCCAATCTCGAAGACATCACTTAACCACTGTGCACCCCCAACATATGGAAATTCGCCCGAGACTGGACAATGAATTTGAAGCGCTCATAGGGAGAGTCGAAACTGCTTTTGAAGGCTACGAATTAAACCTTCGAAACACCACAGACTGCTGGGGAAATCTGGAGTGTATGCAAAGAATCCGAACCCTTGAAATGGGACCTGGCTCCCCTGATGTTGAAATCATCGCCCTTCAGACAATCCTTCTGAACAGAATGCAAGAAGTACGTGATATCGAGCCCCGTCAAACAAGGACGATGACCAGCCGCTGGAGATTCAGACAAGGTGCTTTCAGGACCTTGCTGACAATCATTACCACCCTACCATTGAGCGATGAAGAGCCTGAAGTGGATACCCGCAGTCTTTCTGACAACGAATGGGGTACTGGCGACTCGGATGGGCCTGGATTTGGCGGTATTCTGGACTGAACCCGGCAATTCTTAGTAGTTGTTAAATTGCAATTTGCATTCCAGATTTAGAGAAGCTTCACTCAAATCAACTCGTTCATAGAACTGATTGAAAACCTGAATCCCTCGTTATTAACTGATTAGTATGTCTTGTTACAGAATGACTCGAGTTCTTCGACTATTCACAACTCGTCAAACTTATATATGGAACAGCAAGCCCACCAGCCTTCACCTGAATTGACCCATTCCTGGATAACTGGCTACCAGCCCTAACCTGCATTGACCCACAACCCCCTAGCAATACCTCCCCCTAATCTCGAAAGCCGGGGAAATCCGGAAGAGATGGGTTTTCCAGGCAAAGAAAAAAGAGCTTCCTCGAACGAACTAATGGCGGAGCCATTTTGGAGCGAGAGAAAGCTCTTTTTTCAAAGCCTGGGGAAGCCAGATCGACTGATTTCCCCGGTTTTCGGGATTACCCAAGAATCCATTGCAAGCGATTCAATTCATAGTCAACCAATTCGCTTTCATCAAAGAAGATCCCGATTTCACGCTGAGCAGACTCAATACCATCAGAACCGTGAACCAGATTCATTCCAGTGTACTGGGCAAAATCTCCGCGGATTGTTCCAGGAGAAGCTTCTTCAGCTTTAGTAGCACCCATCATTGTTCGGCAAAGAGAGATTGCATTGTCCCCTTCCCAAACCATAGCCACAACTGGTGAAGAAGTGATGAAATCAACGAGCTCACCAAAAAATGGTCGTTCCTTGTGCTCACCATAATGCTCTGACGCAGTTTCCTTGCTCACTTGTATCATCTTGAGTCCGGCAAGTCTAAGACCTTTGTTTTCGAATCTTGAAATGATTTCTCCGACTAGTCCTCTTTGTACACCATCAGGCTTTACCATTACGTATGTTTTTTCTTTACCCATTGCCTTGCTCCTTTACTCTATGTTTGGTTTTAGGGAATCTGAAATTGTGGACATCTATATACATTTAACCAGCCTTGAAGTAAAGCGATGAGAGTAAATAGCCCGGGGATGATTTTTGTTTCCCAAGCAAGTAGAATGATCCCTTCTACAAGGAGGCTTCTGTGTCAGAGATAATGGACTTGTCAGAATTGGTGGAATATCTGGATAATTTGCTCGATCCCGAGCAGATGAAAGACGTGAGCGTCAATGGGCTTCAAGTGCCGGGCGACCAAGTGGTCAAAAAGGTTGCTGTTGCAACAGATGCCAGTCTGGACAGCTTTCAGGCTGCCATAGATGCCGAATGTAATTTTCTCTTTGTACACCATGGAATCTTCTGGAATTACAACAGGGAAGACAGAATCACTCCTATCAAGAAGAAGAAGTTGCAGTTATTGTTTGATCACGGACTCAGCCTGTATGCCTCCCATCTACCACTGGATCTTCATCCGGATGTTGGTAACAATATGGAATTGTTCCGTCTTCTCAAGTGTCAAAACCCCGAGAAGATGGGATTTTATCAAGGCACACCCATTGGAGTGATGGGTGATATGGAAAAGCCCTTTCGATTCGAGAATTTTGTTCAATATGTTGAACAAAAGCTACAAGATGAGGTCCAGGCTTTCCATTTTCATCCAGGTCCTGTTCAGAAAGTCGCCATGATTACCGGCCAGGGTCAAAGCGGTATTCCTGAGGCAGAAAGTGCAGGCTTTGATACATTCATCACGGGAGAAATGAATCACTATATGTATTACGCAGCAAAGGAGCTGGAAGTGAATGTCATTCTCGCTGGCCATTATCGAACAGAGACTCTGGGACCGAAGGCTGTCGGGCGTCATCTCAAGCAGAAGTTCGGACTGGATTTTGAGTTCCTGGAATTTCCTACCGGTTTGTAGGAGCTTCTACTAAGAAGCGTTTAGTTTTCGATTATAGTATTTCTCGTAGAGCTTGCTTGTATCTACCTTGCCCTGAAACCTTCTTAGCCAGCAGTAGAGGAAGACGAAGTAGACGATTTCAAGAGCATTCTTCAGCCTGTTCTTTTGCTCCCAGCGTCGAGTGGAGGAGTGAATTCCTCCTCCGAGGTAGCTTACCTTTCCCCTCGAGTTCCAAAGCAACAGGGACAGCTCCACATCTTCCATCAGTGGCATTTTCAAATCCCAGCTGTACTCAAGGTAGAGGCTTCGTTTAAAAAATTGTCCTTGATCTCCAAAGGGTACTCCCATGAGGCGAGCACGTATCACATTAAGTAGAGTGATGAACCATTGTCCATTTTTCATGGATTGGAAACGGCTTCCAATACATCCCCCGATAATCTCTGGATCTTGCATAAGACGAACGATGCGCTCGAGAACATCAGAGTCCAGTCTTTTGTCTGCATGAAGGATGAGAACCAGATCACTGGAGCATTCTTCTATACCCGCGCTAACCTGATATCCACGACCCAACTGACTTTTGATCAATCGCGTCCCATATGCAGTGCAAAGCTCCTGAAGTTGTTTGCTGCTACCAGCATCCACAACGAGAACTTCGCTGGCAACCAAGGTATTACTTTGAAGATCTTCCAGTAAAAGTTTCAAATTGGACTCGTCATTGTAATGGGGAATCACAATCCCAAGAGTCTGGTCCTCCTTCAATTCTGGTAGTACAGGTTGAGCCCAGGCAATCTTTCGAAGTTGAATGAAAAAGAGGATGTAGACTGGAAGATATTGCATCAGAGTGTACTGGTAGTGATGAGAGAAGGTACCGCTAGCTATTTCGGGTAAAACAACAAACCAGAGTCCTGAGAGTGCACACCAAACCATGAGAGCTGGCTTGGGATAGAAGCATAAAAATGGTGCCAGAAGGCTTAGATACCAAAAATGCACAGTCGGAGCAAGCAAGAGAAAGAATGTGGCTATGATTAGACCGGTCAGGATTCCATCTTCACTGATCAGAACAGACCAGATGCAAACTAAAAATCCTGCCAATCCAAGCAATATCAGAACAAGAATCTGGTTTCCCTGGAACAAGACCTGAGTCAGGGCGAAGATTGAACCGTTGTACTCCATTTTTGAGACAAAAATCCAAAAGGTTGAAAACAGGTTTTTGCCTGCATCCATATATGGAAGGTACAGGAGAATCAATAGTGCAGGAAGAATCCACAAGCTCTTGTAATTGCGTCGATGAAGAAAGCAGGGGAGCAGAAGCAGTATGAGAAACTTGGATGCAACTCCCAAGGTATAAAAAAACCATTGACTCTTCCAGTGACCCTTCTCGAAGCAATAGATAAAAGCCACAAGAAAGAAGACCATCAAGACATCCAGATGACCTCTGGCGCTAAACCCGAACAAAACAACAGGATTGAAGGCATAGTAAAAGATGTTTCCCTTTCTGATATTTCTCAAACCGAGGAGTAGAAGTAGCAATGCAATCACTCCCAGATCCAGCATAGAAAACAGAACTTTAAAGACTGTCTTAGAGGAGCTAAGTAGAGTAACTAAGCGAAAGGTCAACAGTGCAAATGGTGGATAGATCGCCGTGAGTTCATGGTGGCTGGGTAAGTTAAGTCCCTGCTCATGAAAGCTATTCAAAGAAGGATCTATTGGAGGGACCTGGTAAGGATTGAATCCGTGATTCTGGATAGTACCTTCCCAGATGTAGCGATTCATATCATCGCTACTTAAGCAGGGAATCAGAAGCAGTCTTGCAAGAGCACAAACAAGAAAGAGAGCGACAAAGTCTGTTTTTCCCCAACTTTTCTTACTCCACTTCGCCGCCAAACCAGCAAACAAAGCCTGAAGGGCAAACAAAAACATCAGCAAGTGGGTTTGCTCTATCCAGTTAACACTGAAGGAAACATAGCCTAATGTCAGAAGATGAAAGAGACACAGGATCAGCATCTTAGGGCTTGTCATAAAACCCTCGCTTGAAAGTTCTCGAGCAATACCGCCCAAATTGGCAAAAAGCAGTTACCGATACAGCTGTAAACATGAGCGGGTGCATCGCCTGCAAACTAATTCACCGGATTAGCGTTTCGTACAGAGAGCATCAACTCCAATGCCTGAATCATACTTCCTGGATCGGCTTCATTCTTGCCTACCAAACTATAAGCCGTTCCATGGTCCACGCTAAATCTCATGACGGGTAATCCGAAGGTGACATTCACGCCCTTGTGAAAATGGACCATCTTATAGGGGATCAGACCCTGATCATGGTAACAAGCAATGACTACATCTACCCCTTTCAGCCCTGCTGGTGTAAAGAGAGTATCACCTGGCCAGGGCCCGCTCACTTCGTATTGCTCACCTAAATGCTGAATCAGTTCCCTGAGGCGGCTTTCTTCAGTACCCAGCAAGCCAGCTTCTCCTGCATGAGGATTCAAACCGGCGAGTTTCACATTCACTTTCTTGCCCAGCAAGATCTCAAATCCGCTCAAAGCCGTTTCACAAATCCTTTCAAGATTCAGTCTCAAAAGTGCATCAGACACTTGATTTAAAGGGATATGATGGGTCAGCAAGGCCAGGTTGAAATGCTCACCATAGAAACACATCACGGTTTCCTCAGCACCCAAGCCATCTCCCAGATAACCGGTATGACCTACGAATCCCGGCCTCGTCATCTGAACAGCAGATTTGCTCAGGGGGCCGGTGACCAAGCCATCGATCTCGCCATTCTGGATTGCTTCAATAGCGAGGTCAAGATATTCAATACTGCAGCGCCCTCCCTCTTCACATTCCACTCCGGGACTGGCTGAACAAACTGGACCCCTCCATTCCATTTTGCAAAGTTGGTCAATCAGAGAAGACTCAAGATTGTGTTTGGCCAGGATATTCGCATCACCAAAGAGAATCACGTCTTCCCGAGCGATCCCCTCTATTTGTTTTAGAGCCTTCGCCAACACCTCAGGACCGACTCCTAACGGATCGCCCATCGTTATGCCAAATCTGGTTTTCCCCATGCCTTTTCATACTCCTTGCGACGAGTTTCGTAGACTCCCTGTTCTCTGAGCAGAGAATCATGTCGAAATTTGAACCGATCGTATACCAAAAGCCACTGTTCAGGGTACTCAGTGATCATTTCTTCATGCCAGTCACGCAATTGCTCATAAAACACTTGTGGATTGTCCCGGACCAGACTGGACTCCAGAGCATCGAAAGTCCTGATTTTGTAGTGAGTCCCTTCGTGCAACAATATCATAGGCATAAGAACTGGATCTGCTTTGGAACAGAACAGATCAAAGACTCTTGGATAGGAAACCTGTAGTCCAAAAAACTCCTGAAAATGCCCTGCCCGGGTGCCATCTTGATCACAAAGAACGGTAACCATTTCTTTTGCCTGCAAAGCTCGCACTGCTTGTCTTAAGCCGTTTCTCTGATGCAAGAGCTTCACATTGGACTTTTTACGGGAGCCCTGAACGAAACGTTCTACTCCAGGGTCGATCTGGCGAAACACAAGAGAAGAGAGTTCTATACCTGCCGAGGTTAGCAAAGGAGCACCAAGCTCCCAGTTGCCTAGATGCATACAAAGGCCGATCAAGCCTCGCTCCTTTCTAAACTGTTCAACAATCTTGTCTCTCTCACCAAGGTTTGTAACCAGACCATGCAATCCATTTCTGCTGACGACAACAAAGCGAAAGAAATCAAAAAAGTTCTTAAGCATATAAAAGTAGAATTGCTTCTTGATCTGACGTCTTCCACCGGCTTGAAGAAGCTTGTGACTGGTTTTACCCCTCTTGATTAGATGATGGCTGATCACATTGAGGTTGCGCTCAAGCGCAGGAACGGGCAATGCAGCCAATACTATGGATCCCAACCTGGATACCAGGAGAGTAAAACTTCTGGGTAACCAGGCGTTAAGAGCTATGAATCGTAGAGTCCAGTAAAGCATAAAAGAGACAATGGGCCTCATAAACCAAGTTCTTGTTCGATCAGCGCGTTGATTCTTCCAATGGCACCGCCCTTGCCCAGCTTCTTTGTAGCGAGTGAAAGCTCTTCCTGAATCGATTTTAGAGCTTTTTCATTTGATAGTTGCTCTATTGCCAAAGTGCTGATTTTGTCAGGATTAGCCTCTTCCTGAATGAGTTCAGGAACAATTTGTTTTTGGGAGAGCAGATTAGGGAGACCTATAAATTGCGGCAATCTGGTGAAGAATCGAGCCAGAAAAGCAGTCAATGCTGTCACTCTATAGCATATGAGCATGGGAACGTGATAGAAGGATAACTCCAGCGTAGCTGTGCCTGAAGTCACGATAGCATAGTCTGCTGCCACCATGTGCTCAAAGCGCTTTTCCCAAAAGAGCTCAATGTCTACACCTTCACGGGATAGCTCCTTGACGACTTTTTCAAAATTGCTCTGTTGCGTTGCCAGTAAATTCTGGGCACCCAGGAGATGAAACTTAAGGTTTGGACTGCGACCATGCATTTTGAGGGCTGATTCTTTGAGTACAGGAAGCATGAGGCGAATCTCCTGCTCTCTCGAACCGGGCATCAAAAGAACCAGTTGAGAGTTCCCCTTAAGAGAGTAGTCCTGACGCAGTTGCTGCCTGTTCAATACGGGCAGGCTATCAACCATTGGATGCCCAACGAAGTCAACATTCGCACCTGCCTTTTGATAAACTTCATAGGTTGGCTCAAACTCGGCAGCTACTCGTTTGATATTTTGTGCAGCATCCTGAATGCTGGCAGGATCTTTGGCAAATTTTCTGGGTGGAAAAATATACAAACTGGGAATCTTAAGCTCTCTGGCTTTTCTGGCAAGAGGCATATTGAATCCCGGATAATCAGAGAGAATCACAAGATCTGGCTTACTCTCTTCCAGATAGCTTTTTATCTTGTAGTTAATCAGAACAAGATGCCATCGTTTCAGAGCTTCTACGACCCCGATACTTCCCCATCCATCACTGTTATAAAGTAGTTCAACACCTGCATTTTTAAGCTCGTCACCACCCACTCCTACAAACTGAAGTTCCGGGTGAGATTTGCGAAGTTCCCTGACAACACTGGCCACATAAACGCTTCCGCTATATTCACCAGCAGAGACAAAGACTCGTTTCGCAGGATTTGTACTCACTGAGAGCCTCCCAGATCTTTACCCTGACAGAGCTTGGCATACAATTCACAGCTAACAAGAAGGTCCTGATGCTTCCCGACTGCTTCAATCTTGCCCTGATTCAAAACCACAATCTTGTCCGCATTCACTACAGTGCTGATTCTATGAGCAATCACAAAAGTTGTGCGATTTACCATCAGCTTATCGAGAGCGTCCTGAACAATCTTTTCTGATTCATTGTCCAATGCAGAGGTCGCCTCATCCAGAATCAGGATTTTTGGATCCTTCAGTATAGCTCGAGCGATCGCTATCCTTTGGCGCTGTCCGCCACTGAGTCCAACTCCCATTTCGCTAATCTGAGCCTTATATCCACCTTCCATAGATTCAATGAAATTGTGTGCATTTGCAGCCTTGCAGGCTTCCATAATCTCTTCGATAGTAGCTTCAGGTTTTGCAAAGCGGATATTGTCCTCAATCGACCCCTTGAAAAGTATAGTTTCCTGGGGAACCATTCCGAAGAGCTTGCGAAAGTCTTTGAGCTTGTAGTCCCGAATCTCCCGATCACCCAGGAAGATTTTTCCTTCTTTCCATTCGTTGAATCTTGGAAGTAAACTGACCAGTGTAGTCTTTCCACCACCGGAAGGGCCAACCAGAGCGACTACTTCCCCCTCTTCAACCTCTAGATTGATATCTTTGAGCACCTTTTTCTTGTCATCAAAGGAAAAAGAAAGGTTTTCGAAACGAATCTTGTTTCCGGGAGAGTCTGGCAGAGAGTCCCCTTCATTGGATTCGATCTCTTCCTGCAAGATTTCGAAAACTCGCACAACAGCACCCTGAGACTGTTGTATGAATGCGTTACCATTGGTGAGCTTCTTGAGAGGGTGAAAGAGGAGTCCAAGGGCTGTCAAAAATCCGATGAGATCACCTGGACTCAAACGATTTTCGATAACAGCGAGGCTTCCAAAGTAAATCATTAGAGCAACACCCGCAGCATCGGCTAGCTCCACTACTGGAGAATTCAGCGCATTGTATTTCACTGATTTCATACTGAAACGAAAATTCTCTTCACACTCTCTCTCAAAAAAGTCCAGTCTCGCCTCTTCCATTCGAAAAGCCTTGATGATCTTTATCCCGATAACAGACTCCTGAATCAGAGCACTGATATCGCCCACCTTGTCTTGCAAAAGCTTCCCAGCTCTTCTCAAGCGGGCACTCAGCCAACGAACAAGACCACCCAGTACAGGAACAAAAACGAAGATAAAAAGAGAGAGTTGCCAGTCAATGGAGAACATATGAGTGACCAGAATCAAAATGACAAAGGGATCTGGCATGATTCGGGTCAGGGTTTGCAGCATCTGTTCAATGATGACCATATCTCCATTCAACCTTGACACCAGATCTCCTGTGCGATAACGGGCAAAGAAACTCAGGGGAAGGTCCTGAAGATGGCGAAAGCAGCGAATCTTGAGTTGAATAATGATTTTTTGGGAAACAAAAGACATGAAATAGGTTTGCAAGAATGTTCCCAGCCCTTTGCCGAAGGTCACCGCGATAGCAGCAAAAATGACAATGTAAAGACTTTTCATCTGAGTCTTTAAATACTCGGCCTGATTAGCACCTTCTGGCACAACAAGGACATCATCAGTGAGCATGGCCAGGATTTTCGCGTTATACATGGTGCAATAGCCAATTAAAGCGCTGGCAAAGAAGCTCAGGAGAAGATAGAGCCAATATTTCTTACCCAGAGATAAAAGCTGACGAAGTGGACTCATGCGATTTCCTCCAGCATATGTTGTGCCACTCGATGCAGGACGCCCTTCTCACCCAGAGTCTCGCGAACTTCTCGCAAACCTTCCTTTTGATTTTTGATGACATCCTCAGAACTCAGAAATTCGCGCACTTTTTGAGCCAGAGCCGGTCCCTGCGAATTCTCTTGCAGCATTTCCGGGCAGATTTCCCGGTCGGCTATGATATTGGGCAGACCAAGATATGGAATTTTTGAGAGGGCTTGAAAAGCAAGATAAGTAATCCAGCTGCCCTTGTTTACGATGATCATGGGAGTATCAAGCAGGGCGGACTCGAGAGTCACGGTGCCACTGGTAGCCAGGACCATATCGCAGCTCGCTATAAGATCATAATTTCTACCGCGAATTCTGCTTACTTTAAGATCTTGAGGTATCAGGCTATCAAATAAACCAGGTTCCAGGGAGTCGGCTTCGGGCAAAACAAACTGCAATTCTGGATCAAAGTCCTTTAGTAACTTTGCGCATTCTATCATTGAGGGAAGCAGTGAATGAATCTCCTGGGTACGGCTTCCAGGAACCAGGCCCAAAATCGCCTTGTCCGGGTTTAGCCCGTACTCTTCACAAAACTCCGCCCTGGATACGGAGGTTTTCACGATATCCACCAGAGGGTGTCCATTGTAAAAAGCTTTTCCAGGATAGTACTGATCTTCGAAGGGAAAGATTGTGTAAACACGTTCACAATACTTTGAAATCTTGTGTTTGCGATTTTCCTTCCAGACCCAGACTTTTGGTGGAATGTAATAGAAGACTCGCGTCATTTCAGACAATCGAGGTAATAGTTTGAGGTGAAATCCGGGGAAGTCGATCAGAATGATTAAATCCACGCGGTTGTTTAACAACCAGTTGTACACTTCCTGTTCTGCTCTAAGAAGGCTGGGAATAGCTCTGAGTACTTCACTAACGCCGTAGACAGAGGTCTTCATGGTATTCTTCACCAAAGTCGCACCCGACTCTTGCAGGTTCCGCCCGCCAAAAGCAAAGAGCTGGGCTTCAGGACTCACTTGTTTGATGGCTTTGACGAGATGAGAGCCGTGTAAATCACCTGACTCTTCTCCAGCCATAATCAAAATCTTCATTCCAGCTTTACTCACAAATTATCCTGTCCAGCACTTTCTTCTGATATGGAGACCAGATGGATATTATGATCTTTGGCCAATGCCAGAACTTCTTCACGATCCAGCAGGAAAGTTCTTTTGGATTCAAAAGCGAGGGCGCATACTCCAGAATCGATGCAACTCTGGATTGTATCTTTTCCAACCGTCGGGACATCAAAGCGCAAATCTTGTTGAGGTTTAGCCACCTTAACAACCACCGCGTCCTTTCCCGCGAGTTTTCCTCCGCGACTGATGGCCTCATCGGTTCCTTCTATCGCTTCCACAGCCATTACAGCGCCTTGTTTCACTACAACCGTCTGTCCGATATCAAGCTTGCCGATACTCTTGGCCATCTGGAAGCCAAACTCGATGTCCTTTTGAACCTCGTCTGGAACACTCCAGGGTGTGAGAGTTCCCTGAGATGGCAAAATTTCTTTTAGAAACTGAGTGGAGTCCATAACCTGAATTCCAGCTTTTGCAAAGATCTGCACAAGACCCATTAAAATTGCATCATCATTGCCCTGGCTTAAATCTTTAAGAAAATGAGCTGCTTTCTCGTCCAGATGAACTTCGCCTCCTTGAATCAGTTTGATTTTATCCACTTTCCCTGCGAAAAAAACTTGCTGAATCTGATTGCTCAGAAAGAACCGGATTGTTTTTTCCACTTCTCCCAAATGAACACTAAGAGAATTTGTCACCAATCCGGAATAGTCCTCACTGGCCATTCCCTCAAGGGCAACACAAACAACTTCATAGCCGTCCTGCTGTGCTGCCTTTAAAATTTGAAGTGGTAGATTCCCGTAGCCAGCTACAAGACCGACTTTCTTACTAACATCACCCATGTTCTTTCCCTTTGATCATGCCTTTTCCTAGAAAAATTGCCAGAAGTATAACTCTGACGGCCAAAATTGCAATATTTCCCGGGCAGGAACCTGTTCACCAAAGAGGAAAGGAATTAGAATATATCAACATTGGAGAAATGAATGGTAAGTGCATCGAAAATCCGGATATTACTGGTAGAAGACAATCACAGCTCTCAAATGATAGTCGAATCATGCCTCACTCAAAGTATGCCGGACCTTGAGTTGCTTGTTTGCGAATCTTTGGAGAAAGCCAGGCAATCATTAAAGTCTGGTGAGTTTGATCTTGTCCTGGTTGATTTGGGGCTACCTGACGGCAATGGACTGGAACTGGTCCAGGAGGCTCAACGGAAAGGCCTAACCCAACGTACCCCTTTTTTGATAGTTACAGTGAGAACTGCTCTGGATTCCATGGATATCTGTTACAAGTCCGGAGCCCATGACTACATAGAAAAGCCTTTCCATCTGGAAGAGCTTCGTTGCAGAGTGCATAATGCATTGGAGGCCATGAATTCTCGCAAGTTTCTCATGGATAGACTGGACATGCTCGAGAGGTACGCCAGCGCAGGTTTGAGCGTTAGCAGTGCCTACCATGATTTGCGTAATGTTTTTTCAGGAACGGGACTATTGAACATTATCCATGATGATCTGCAGAACAAAGAAAAAGTAGAGTTTCATGAAGAGGGATTGAAGGAAAAGCTATCCAACATTCTTCAAGTACTTCATGGGAATCTTGAACTGGGTCGAACTCTTGTGGACAACCTTCCGATTCTTTATCAAAAGGATGAACAAAGAATCCCAACCTCCTTTCAAGAGCTTATAGAGCCTTGTCTCAACCTTTATTCAGCCAAAATTGAAAATTACGACATTCAGGTTCTGGAGGCTTTTGATCCCGAAGAATCTTGTGAGCTTCCTGTATTTTCCATCCAAAGAATCCTCATCAATCTCATTGGAAATTCCATCGATGCCATCATGAAGAAGAAAGAAGCTGTGATCAAGATCGAACTTCGCCGTGATGGGCGCTTCCTGAATATGGTGATCTCTGACAACGGACCAGGTATTGCTGAAGAGATTAGAGAGAGAATCTTTCACGCCATGTTCACTACCAAAGAGCAGGGTAAGGAAAGTGGTCTGGGATTGTTCATTGTCAAATCCATTGTCCATAGACTGGATGGCGCGATTCAATACATGCCGGGAAAAGACGGAGGGGCAAGTTTTCTTGTGGATATACCACTGGACAATAGTTGAAGGCAGCTACTGGTTTTTCTTTTGGAACCCGACTGAAAATCTATAGTCACAGTAGAAAACAAGGGCAACTAGAGAGCTATTGTTCAACTGGAAAACTCCCAATACCTTCCTGCTCCATCAGATTTTGAAACTTGAGACCTTCTACTGAGTAGTCCACCTCAATCCCCAAAGCTTTGAGATCTTGAGCCAATTCCCTGGGCACCTTTTGTCGACCGGAAGCAATGAAAAATCTCAGAGCCTTCTTCCAATTTCGCTGGACCAGCTCAATCAAGGCAGAGTCGTAACCGGAGTATTCAAGCAAGGCCTGGTTACCTTTCAAGCCAGAAACTATCAAATGACTGGAAAAAACAGGCTTTACTATCAAAAGCGCTTTTAAAATTGCTCCAATCATTGTTTTCCTCCGTGGACAAAAGTTTACGTAGATTCAGCCCACAGACCCCCCTTTTCCCAACTTGTTCGGGATGTTCTGGCTCAGAAAACATTTTGAACTTTTCGAATATCTTCGCTACAGGGTCTCGATTTGGCCTAAAGGCTCTCATACTAATAAGGAGGCAGGGAGAAAGAATGCAATATCAAGTACACAAACCAGAGTTTTGGAACATCAGCCCCGAAGAGAGCATTTGCTTTCGCTTTGTAAATCATGAGAATCAGATGGGACGTCATGTCAATGCGCTCCAGTATCTCAAGGATTTGGAAACTAGTGACTTTACCAACAAGCCATGGTGGAACTACCTGTTCGTACGACAAGCGCTGTTGGTGCTCGCACGAATCAAATTGAATCCTGTGAAGAGACCTGAGTGGATGTCCAGCAGTGCTCTCGCTCAGAAGATGAAATTTCTCATCGCAAAGAATGCTCAATCAGCGAGAGATGAGAAAAATCGAATCTATAAGGCTTTACAAGAGCTTGCAAAGATGAGTGAAAACCTTCCTGTAGAACTTTTCCCCTTTGGACGTGCAGTTCAATCCCGTGAAGAAGCGACAGAGATCGACACTGTGGTAGGAAAAAGTCTTAGTCAAATCGATGAGTCTGTATTGGTGAAATGCTTAACAGACGAAGAGAGTATCCAAATCGAAGTCAGGGAAATCTCAAGTCGCAGTGTGTTATCGCAACTTGTGAATCTAACCTGGACCAAATATGACAAGAATGACTTTGCCTTGAGAGATAATCGTGGAAACCGCTGGAGTCTTCAAGACATTCGTTCCTATTACGGCGATAACTGTATTGTCGTTTCTGATGGGAGCACAAAATGAAAGCTTTACTCATTCTATTGATTAGCTTGAACACAATCGTCGCTGATGGGTTCATTGACGGATTGGAAGTCGCCCAAAACGCTGTGAGCTAGGCATCATCCATTGTTTCAGAATCAGGGTTTGTGGCTTTACCTGTTCCACTTTATGGTCAGATGGAAACGGACCCTTTCTATGAGGGTAGTGAAGAAGATGAACTGGCACTTGGTGGTGACAAACCAGCCGCCTATTGTGGACCCACCAGCATTCAAATGATTCTTTCCTATTATTCAATTGAGGAAGAGCGACACGAGCTGATTCAGGAGCTTCGACCACCTGGAACCGTTTTTGGGCTGGAAAAGGCAGAGGCTTACCTGCAGGAAAACGGGTTTTCAACCGAGCGCTCCTGAGTCGCTGACCAGGAGCAATTGAGAAGTCACGTTTCCAATGGAGACCCTGTATTGATCAGTGTGTTGGGGAACGCATACATTCGTGATGGTGAAGAGGTTCTTTACAGGACATCCTTTGGTCATATCATGGTTCTGATCGGATTTGATGAGGATGGCAATCCAATTCTGAATGATCCCTACGGTAAATCTATTGATGGACACAGACCACCTCGCAGGATCGTATTTCCCTGGAACAACTTTCGACGGGTTTTAAACTATGCCCTCTTGATCGAACCCTCTGAGCAAAGCTGAATCACCTACTCTAAAGAGAACGAGTACCTATCTGAAAAAATCAGGATTACTCGTCGTCCTCGGTAACGCCCCCGTAGGATTGAAAGTTTAGGGAACGTTCATCCAGAACTTCGGCTGTACGGGCCTCTTCAAGAGTAATTTGAACATAAGAGTTGTCTTCAAGTCGAATGGTAACTTCATCTGAAAAGACATTTGTGCCGCAAACCTTACCCTTACCTTTTGAGCAACCTATACAAGAGGCTTTCGCCGGAATTCCCTCGAGTGCTTCATGATAGAAGTCATTCTCGTAACTGAGGCAGCACTTCAGTTTTCCACAAACCCCGTTCAGCTTCGATGGATTTTTACTGAGCCTTTGATTCTCAACCATTTTTAGAGTCACTCTGGGTGGGCGGGATAAAAAGCTGGAGCAACAGGTCTCTCTTCCACAAGCTCCCAGGGCACCTTGTAGTCCTACATACTCTCTGGAGCTCAGTTGTCTCAACTCGATGCGGGTTCGAAACTCTTTGGACAGTTGTTTGACCAGTTCTCGAAAATCAACCTTTTGAGGTGCAAGAAAGAAAAACAGAATACGAGAAGAATCAAAGAGATATTCAGTGCCCACAAAACGCATATTAAGGTTCAGCTCTTTCGCTTTCTGTCCTGCGATTTCCAAAGCAGATTTTTCCTTCTCCCGGTTTCTCTCCATGGTTTCCCGGTCCTGCTCCGTGACCCCTCGAAGCAGACTCTCCACTTCCACATCACGGCTTCTTCGAATCAATGAGTTCAAGCCCACATACTGAACTTTGGAGACTTCCTTCCCACGGGTGGACTTCACAAGAACCTCGTCGCCAAAACGAAAATCACCTTCACTTCGCACGGTGTAAATCCCACGCTTGTTGCGAAGCTTCAAGCCATAGATTGTACTGCTGGACTTTTTGCTTTTCTTCTCTTCGGCCTGTTCACCCTCTTGAGGAGAACGGGCTTGCTCCAGTGCAAACTCAACTTTCTGTCTTAGAGTCCAATTTTCCTGAATTTGGATTTGCTCTTCGGGGGACTCGTCAATGGAAGGCGCAAGGTTTTCCTGTTGTTCCTGACTCGTTGATTCAATTTGTTCGCACATAGATATACTCAATCGCCACGTTGGCTTTGTAATAGAAAGACACCGATTTCTTCCAGCAGGGCATCCCAAGGGACGTTATTATAGAGCATCCTGTTTGCCTCAGCCAGTTTTTGCCCGAGTTCATGCAAATTCCGAGGGTTTTGAAAATTTGAAAACTGTGAACCAAGGAGCTTTTCCTGAGGTAACAGAGCGTAACTTTCCTGACTTAAAAAGAGGTTTTCAAAACAGCGGATAAAATCCACAAAAATTGCCTCAATCTCCCGATACAGAAAACCCCTGTAGAACCTTTGCACCACGTCCGACTTCATATCCTTGAGTAGCCAGTGTTCATAATTTTTTCCCAAGTCTTCACGATTTTGAGCCTTCATCCGGGAGGCACTGGCCTGAAAGCAGTCCTGCAGGTCTTTAAAGCTACTTTTCATTCGGCTGAGTTCTCGATCAAGAAATCGAAACTCCTGATTCGCCAGGTGATCCAGAAAATGCAACACTGCAAGTCTGCGAGCCGCCGTAAAGTGAGCAGAAAAGAGCTGTAGATTCAGAGTCTGATCAAAACTGGATTCGCTGGACTTCACTTCCTCAAGAAACCAGTGATACAAATCAGCAAGACTCATGGGCTTTTGCAAAAAGGAACCTGCCTTCTTCCAGTCGCCAAAGATGGGGAAATCACTCAGTCGGGCCATTAGATAATCCTCGGTGAGTGAATCCAGCTCTCCATCATAAAGTGACTGGCAAGTTGGCATATGATAATGACTCAACCGGGATGAGATTGTAGGCAAAAGAAATTTGGTCAGCGGATTAACCAGCAAAAAAATCCGGTTTTCACCCGGCTCTTCCAATGTCTTCAAAAGTGCATTGGCAGCTTCTGTTTGCATTAAGGATGGGAAAAACAGGGCAATCAACTGCTTTTGGCCATCCTCAAGTCGATGGCGACAGGCATCCTGAATCCCTCTCACCGCATCAATGGAGAGCACCTGCCCCTGCGGAAAAACCGGGTAAAACCTTAAAGGATTCCCTCTCTTGAGAGCCAGGCACCCATCACACATTCCACAGGCTGTCTCTCCCTCTTCTTCACAAAGCAGTGCACTGCATAGATAGCGTGATAAACCAAAGAGGTTCGCTACCTCCTGCCCATGAATTATAAAGGCATGGGCGGATGATTTTTGGAAATTCTGAGCATGAAATCCGGGAAACCTGTCCAAAAAGTCGACTAGGCGACCTGGCTTGTGATCAATTGCCCACATGCGGCTTGTATATCCCTTCCTCTAGAAATTCGTATGGTGACTTCCTGCTGGTGTTTTTTCAGGATTTGCTTGAAGTGTTCCATCTCTTCATGAGTCGGTCTGAGTAATCCTGCAGGACCATCTTCAATCGGGTTGTAGGGAATAGCATTCACATTGCATCGTATCCCCTTGAGCTTTACAGCCAGCTTGTTCAACCTGGCAGTAGAAACGTATTGACCACCAAACAAAACCATTTCAAAAGTGATTTTTCGCCCGGTTTTCTCCGTAAATACACGAGCCGCCTCGAGAATATCCTCCACGCTCTCACGCATATTGGGCACCCATTTCTTGCGCAGTTCCTGATTGACAGTATGCAATGAAATCGCCAACTGAACCTGGGGCTTAAACTCCATCAGACGATAGATCCCTTTCACAACTCCAGAGGTGGAAATTGTGATTCTACGAGCCCCCACCTGCAGACATTTTTCATGGGTAATAATGTCCACGGCCTTGAATAGCTGATTCGTGTTGTGAAAAGGTTCCCCCATTCCCATAAAGACAAGACGATAACTCTTGGGGAAACTCTTTCCCATGATTCGCTTGAAAACCAGAATTTGGGTAATTATCTCCCAAGCATGCAAATTTCTAAGCACACCCATTTTTCCAGTGGCACAGAAGACACAAGCCTGGGCACAGCCAACCTGTGAAGACAGGCAGATAGTGCTGTGCTTTTCTTCTTTCATGTAAACAGCCTCAATAGACTTTCCATCCTTCAGACCAAGTTTCAGCTTGATTGTCTTGTGATCCTTGGAGCGCAATTCATATTCAACTGAAGGCAAATCCATGTGAAATCTAACCTCAAGCTTTTCACGAAGATCTTTAGATAGATTGCTCATGCTCGAGAAACTGTCAGCCCCTTTTTGGTAAATCCAGTCCAGGATCTGATTGACTACAAATGGCTTGCAGTGCATCTCTTCCACGAGAAGGTTACCCAGCGCACTGGGTGTGAAGTTGAATATGGATTCTTTTTTCATCGTATCAGTCTTTCAAAAATTGCAGAATTTCCTGCAATTCTACACGATCAGAAGGCTCCTCACGATCATGGAAATTTTCCGGCAGGTCCTCTAGTGCTCCCTGCTTTCCCATGGCAACCATACACATGGGCTCATAGAGCTCGGGATCCAGTTTACAAATCTCGCTGAGTTTCTCTGGAAAGAAACCTCCCATTGCATGGGTTATCAGCCCCATCTTACGGGCTTGCAAGGCAATGGACATCCAGGCTGCGCCAGCATCAAAACCAGCCCATTTGTTAACTGAATTATCATGCTTCATATGCTTTCGGGCGAAAACTCCAATCAAAACGGGAGCTTTGTTGGCCCACACCTGATTGCCCTCCATCATGGCTTCTCTCATTTTAATCAAAGCCTCTTCTTCATGGGCAACAACAAAATGCCAGGGTTGATCGTTAAAACAAGAAGGAGCCCAGCGAGCTGCCTCAAAAACTGTTTGGATTTCTTCGAGGCTGAGTGGGTCAAACTTGAATGATCGTGGTGACCAACGCTTGATAAACTGATTATCGAGTTTTGTAAATTGATTAACTCTCTTCATTTTCTCCCCTATTTCAAGATGAAATCGGATTATATCGAACTTTGCAGGCTAGCAAGATATAGGAGCGCTGTCTCGGAACGAAGAATTCTTTTCCCTGGCAACTTTTTCGGCTCACACTTCAATGATTGAAGCAAGGCTATCTCTCTTAGCGAAAAGTCGCCTTCTGGACCAATGCAAATCCAGTCCCATCTTCTCTCAAACTCGCGAGGCTCAGCGCTGTTCCCATGAACGCTCAAAACCAACCCTTCCCCGTTTTGCAAAAAAGAGTCCATCAAATCATCCAGTTTACGAGCCTGAAACAAACTGACTTCCCTCCACTGGAAAGCCTGCTGCCTGGAAGATTCAACCAGATTCTCCAACTTTTCGATCCTCTCATTGAACTTGCTGATCTGCTTCTTGTTGTAAGTGGAGTGATCGCTGAAATAAAACTGAACTTCAGCCACTCCAATCTCAACCAGCTTCTCCAGTCCCCATTCCAAACGCTTTGAATCGATTAAGGGAAATAGAACTTTTAAGATCGGTTCATCATCAGACGGAATGGACTCCAAAACCCTGGCGGAATAGGGAGCAGCCTCTCCAGTAATTTCTATTCTGTGAAGATCGCCTCCGAGTAAGCCATAACTTGTAAGCGGGGTCTTGACCCTCATTACCTTGAGATGCTTCTGATCCTTCTCCCTAATCTCGGGGTTCTCCAAACTTCCTTGAAGAAAGACAAATCGCATTAAATTCCCTGAAGGGTCTCCTGAATTTCACAAGGATATTCTTGCATCAGCTTTTCAAGATCCATCTGCTCGGCTTCCTTGTACATATCTTCCATGTGGTAATGGGCCCGACCTTCTTTGCTGAAAAGATGAACAACAACACTTCCGTAATCAAGAACTGTCCAGGTATCGTCATCAGGCTGACCAGAGTTCAGCAACTCATAACCGAGTTTGCGTTGAACCCGTCTGATGGTATCAGCAAGTACTCTAAGCTGGGTTGAAGAGGTCGCTGTGCAAAGGACAATATAATCGGCGATAGTCGTCACTGGAGCGGCATGAATGCAAACAACATCCTGTCCCTGTTTCTCTTCAAGACAATGCAGAGCCCAACTCAAGAGTACTTCACTACTGATATCTTCTCGAATTTTGTCTACTTTGGCTTGTCTTTCCTGATCGCACATATGTTTCCTCTCTTTTCAAGCCCCATAATACAATAGTTTTCTTTAGAAATCTGTACAAACAGGACGGCGTATACCCCTTAAACTTTCTTTGGTTTGAATTCAAAGAAGTCACTTTCTGAAGGGCTACAATTCTTTCGGATGCTTGATTTTGATGTTCTTAGCCAACTCTTTGAGGAGATCGAAATAGCTATGGCTACTTTGCTGTCACTTGAGCAATAGACTTGGTCTTGAAAATGCAATACACTCAGCACATGCTTGCCCTGGTAAAAACAATTTCCAGAGATCTTTTTGTATACTGGATACTCAGTTCTATCTGCTGTCTGGCCTATTTCCAGGATTTGGAAGTAATGGCCCTGCCCTTCGGACTCACCCTGATTGCCTCCATTCCCTTTCTCTTCGCGAGGCTATCCATGCTCTTTCGAATGCCACGTCTGGTGAGTATTGTCTCGTATCTACTGCCCTGGATTTTGTGGTTTGGCCTTCTCGGGTTAATGCTTGCTGACCAACTCAACAAGCATCTTACGGATGGTAGTGAGCTCATTTTGAAGTCAGTCCTTTTAACAAGCTTTACTGCCTGGGTACCCGCAAGCCTCTATTTTTGGAAATCCACACTGGGACTTACCAAAAACAAAGGAATAGCTACTCTCGATCTATCAAAAAAGAAAATTGTACCCAAGCAAAATTAATCCCTCCCAAACTTGTAGAATAATTCCCTTGGGCGATAACATTGCAGCGCTGTAAGGAAACCCGCTAAATACTAGGGACAGAGCTAATTTTTCAACTCAGTCCAAAATTATTCAAAGGTCAATATCAGAAAGACTTTTGGTGGGAAAGGGAGACATATGCAAGAAATGGAATCATTAGCACATCTTCAACAACTGCAGGTACAAACTCTTCAGTCTTTGATGGCTTTAACACAAAAAAACTCAGAGGTAACCAAGCACAATGCCAGTGAAGGTTTGCAACCACTGATGAAACTCTGGACAGACTTTCTTGATCAAGCGAAGCAAAACGACTTCCTGAAGCAAGCGGAAGAGTATCAAAAGCAGATGCAGGATACTTACATGAGCTTCTTCAAACAGGGTAAATAACACGAAAATTTAAAAGTCCCTTCATTGAATGATATGAAGGGACTTTTTTTGCCGTTTGGCTTTCCTGCTACCGGACTATCTCGGCATTGCTAATTGAACCACTTTCTTCAACAAGACCCATTTCCTGAGTTTGGGTAGAAGTTGCCAAAGAAGTTGTGACCGTCTCCCCGGTCTACATCACCGGCTTGCATGTATTTCTTCTGACTCATTCCCTGAAAGTCAGTAAAACACTTCACATGACTCGCCGCTTGACTTCTTAACACCGGGTTTTGCAGATTTCGATCAACCTCCATAATCTCCTCTACTGAAACACCCGCCGCTCTTGCTGCTGTTTCAGGACTGTTAATCGCCTTCCATGCCCCCGGATTAGCAAAAGTTGGTTCATATTGACTGGCCTGGTTGACGCAGGCATATATAGAGGAGCATCCATAAGTACCAGCCTGAGTTCTGTTTATAATTGAGTGCATGACGTCGGCCTGACCCTGTGGAATTGTTCCGGCTTCTTTTCTCGCTATAGCAGCTGCTGTCCATCGATCTTTGGAGTTCAAGCCAGAATTTGAAAGCAAGCCTGCCGTCTGTGTGCTTGCTATCAGAACTTCGGGTTGTTGAACGGCCATAAGTTTTGAATCGTCAAAGTACTTGTCAGATTGACCTGAAAGAGGGCTTTCAAAGCTGGAAAATACATCTTCAGAGTTTTCGTACACAACTTCAGACTTCTGTATGACATCCTGATTTTCATTTAGCTCAGCCGATTCCAGAGGGGTAGATGACTGGACCACCAGGCCATCCATTAGATTCTGACCCGACCCTGTTTCTGCCTCTAACTCGTCTACTGTAACTGCATCTTCAGGCAAGCTTTCTTGCGATTCATAGTCATCCCTGATGACTGAATCTGCATCTGTTGAAACTTCAGATAGCTCAGAACCGGGGTTGATTGATGTCCCATTGGAGTCACTCCCTCCTGAGCAAGCAGTCAGAGTAAGTAAGACATTGATTACCAAAAGAATTTTAATTGTAGTTTTCATGATCGCTCCTTTTTTCGATTACTCTAAGTCTACCCAAAAAACAAAAGTTCTTTAATCCACTTTCTCCCTTGTTCGATTTGTTCTGTTTGTTCAAGAATCCTGAACAAATGAAACTTTTGGAACAGCCATCCCCAAACGTATTCCAGCGTATCTGTTTGTGTTACTCTCAAGTGAAAGGGAGAAGAAAATGAAGTGCTTTTTATTTCCGTTAATCTTGTTATTGATACTTTCAGTAAGCCCAAAAGCTATGAGTGCAGATGACTTTTTTGACAGCCTGATTGAATCTGAAGCAACTGTGCAAGGTTCGCAAATGAACAATGAACCCTACTTTTCTAACAAGACAAACCCCTTATCTAATATTTCCACTGACGACCTTGCCGGGAAAATACCCTGGGTTCATGGATTCGAGATTATGGACCTGGAAAAGAAGGCCTATCGTACCGGACATAACGAGAACAGACATCCGGAAAGTGTTGCTTCAGTGATCAAGCTACCCGTGGTTAATATAGCTCTCAAAGAAATCATGGAAGGATCCATGAGAGAAGAAGAGTCCATGTCCGTGAAACTCAACAATGTTCAATCGTACGACGGTGAACCAGTGGGCCAAAAATACACAGTAAAGGAAGCGATCCATGCCACCCTGTATCGTTCCAGCAATACCTGCCCCAATCTTTTAGCTGATAAATTGGGAGGATTAAACCAGCTAAGAGTAAAGCTGAGTGAAACTGGTTACAGGGACACTGGCTACAACTATCTTAGTTCAATAAAAAGGACAATCAAACCAAAATTTCAAGTCGGGTCGACAGCTTCAGATCTTGCTATTTCCGTACATGACTTCTATCACACTTATCGGTATGCCCAGGACATTCACTCTCCAGGTAGCGCCTGGTACGCCTTCACACATACAAAATACAAAATCCCTGTAACGGGTGGGGATAATATCGGGGGGAAGATAGGTACAAACTCCCGGTCCAGTACTTATGCCGGAATCTACAAGATCGAACAGAAGTATTACATCATAGTTACACTGATCGACAAAAAATCATTTTCAAAGTCATACTCCGGACCTATCAATGCCACTAGTGGGGACAAAGCTTTGATTGATGCCAACCAGATCATTGTAAATGAGATACGAAAAGTACTTTTCAGAGTCAATGAGTGACAAGAGTTGTGCGCTCATAAATTAAAGACCGTGGAGCAGCTTCAAGATCAATAAGACGGACTGGTCTGACTTCACTTTCCCGGGCCTCTACCATTCCCTCAGCTGTTGCAGGGACTGCGTTACTTTCGTTTTAAAAGAATTGACTGACCTTTGTAGAGAACTTCGTAGACTTCCAGAACAAGGACTTTCCCAACTGCCACAATAGGCACGGCAAACAGCATCCCGTAAATTCCCATCATTTCAGCCCCAACAAAGAGGGCCAGAATGATCACCAGCGGGTGCAAACCTACACTCTCTCCAACGATTTTGGGTTGAACAAGGTTTCCATCAATAAACTGGACGACTCCAAACCAGATTAGTACATACAAGACAAGCCAAAAACTGATTGGATCACTAATAGCCCCCTGGTAAATCGCCATAATCAAGGCTGGACCCAGACCAAAAATTACACCCAGGTAAGGCACAAGGTTGGCCGCACCCGAGAGTGGTCCAATCACCATCCAGAATCGGACTTCTAAAAACCATAAACCAAAGGTCATCAACAGTCCAAAGATCACGGCAACCTTGAATTGCCCCCAAATAAACTTTCTTAGCGTATCGTCAGCTCTAGCAGAAAAGGCCTTCATCCAGTCTCGATATCCCGGAGGAACGGTTTTTACAAAGAGCTTGTGTATCTGTTCATAGTCCAGGAGTAAATAGATCAGCAAGATGAGTACTATCACCACATCCATGGTTCTTTTGAATACAGAGGCTGTGGAGTTGAGCAGGAACCCGCCCAGCTTGTTGAACATAGATCCGACCCAGGAGTTCACCTTTTTGAGGACTCCTTCAATGTCGTCCTGGTATTCTTCAAAATGTTCCACGACATGATCCGCAGGAGCTTTCAAGATGTCGGGAATTTCCCATTCTCGATAAGTTTTTACCTTATCTTTTACTTTCGTAATGATAGGCCTGTACTCGATCTTGGAGATTTCATCAGCCATCTTGGCAACGTTTTTACCAAGAGACAAGCCCATCGGAATAACAAGTCCGAGACCTACCAGACTGACTACAAAGAATACTGTCAGAATTGCGAATTCACGGCTCTTTAAGTACTTTTGCAGCCACTTGACCATGGGCATGAGCAAATATGCCAGGATGAATGCCACAAAAAGCGGTGCCAGAGTCGTCCAGAATCTTGATGTCAGATAAAGGGCCAAAAATACAAGAATCAGGCTAATCAGGAAGTCCTTCGAAAAAAGGAGATTCAGGGCCTCTTCCCTGAAGTGATGAAAATTGTTTTTCATACTTTGCTTGATAATCTTCTTTGGAATATTCACTGGCATTGGAGGAGCATCATCTCCGGGCATGGCCGGTTCAACAGAAGGACTTTGTTTAACCGATTTTTTCTTTTTCTTCTTGCCAGACATAGACGCTTAAATTTCCAATTTCAGTTTTTCGTACCCGTTGCTAAAGATTTGAACCCTACCCTGACACTTACTGAAAACCTGTCCATTTCTTTGAACCATTCAAGCCTGCCAAAGCAGTGACTACTTTTGAGGCAAGAGGATAGCAGTTCTTTCCGGTAAAAAAAAAGAGCAGGGAGTTTCCAATTGGAATCTCCCTGCCAAAACCAATCTATTTTGAGGCTTTTTTCTCTTTCTCGCCTTCTTTTTCTGCCTTGGCCTTCGCAGCTGGCTTTTCAACGCCAGGCTTTTCAATGCCAGCCAAATGGGCTCGTACTTCTACCTCCAGCTTTTCGCGGATTTCAGGATTTTCACGCAAGAAGATTTTCACATTCTCCTTACCCTGCCCAAGTCTTGTTTCACCATAACTGAACCAGGTCCCTGCCTTCGCTACAATTCCAGCCTGAACCCCAACATTGAGCAAGGAGGCTTCATAGGAGATCCCTTCACCATAAGTGATTTCGAAGGTGGCCACCTTGAAAGGAGCAGCAAGCTTGTTCTTCGCTACTTTGACCTTGTTACCCGTACCAACAACCTCGGTACCTTTCATCAAGTTCTCAGTTCGGCGAACTTCCAGTCGCATGGAAGCATAAAACTTGAGAGCATTACCACCAGTAGTGGTTTCAGGATTACCATAACCACCAATTTTATGACGGATCTGGTTGATGAAAATGGCACAAGTGTTAGATTTGGATATACTGGAAGTCAACTTTCTCATTGCTTGCGAAAGAAGCCTCGCCTGAAGACCCATATGAGAGTCACCCATTTCTCCTTCGATCTCTGCCTTTGGAGTCAAAGCAGCTACCGAGTCAATCACTACAATATCAAGGCTTCCTGAGCGTACCAGAGTATCTACAATTTCCAGTGCTTCCTCACCACTTGTTGGCTGAGCAACAAAGAGATTTTCAACATCAACACCTATTGCCTTGGCATAGATGGGATCAAGAGCGTGCTCTGCATCGATGAAAGCCGCCAGCCCACCCTGCTTTTGAGCATTTGCAACGGCGTGCAGTGCAATTGTTGTTTTACCAGATGCTTCGTTTCCATAAACCTCAACAATTCGCCCTCTGGGGAAACCACCAATTCCCAGAGCTGAGTCCAGCTCAAAAGAACCAGTCGGGATAATATCCACTTCATCTATCAGACGGGAAGAGCCAAGACGCATAATGGCGCCTTTTCCATACTGCTTGGTGATTTGATCAATGGCTACTGTTAAGGATTTCAATCTTTCTGCATCTACTTTTGACATATGTGTCATCTCCTTTTCCCCAAAGGGGAATACAAAACGAGAGAGAATAGTTTACGTTTTGTAAGATTTTTTGCGTTCAGTCTCAGTACATGAAACTTTCATGAATATTTCAAGAGAATTCCAGATATTTTCACAAATTTCCAAGAAACTTCCGACAGTCATCCCTCAATTAGGCATAACCATCAGGTTTTTTGAAGTCTCATATACCGACACAAATAACCCTAGCAGACACAATACCGACACAACTCCAGTTTTTTTAAATTGATGAAAATTTCTTTTGTGAAGTTTACAAGTCGGGATGCATGAAAATCCGACAATACCAATAACTCAGGAGAATCAAACTTTTGAATCTAACTGCTTGAGGGCACGCTTGAATCACCGTTATCCCGAGAGTCAAGAATAGTCTCCAGCAAATTCAGCAGACGGGTGTCGAGTTTTCGCAACGAGAGAATGGCACGAAGTTTCACATCGTAGTCGGAGTCGTTGAGGTGCTTTACGATAATTTGCTGACAATGATCCGTTCCAATCTCAGCCAAAGTCCAGATTGCACTCAGGCGCATCCATTTGTCATCGCTTGCCATCATGGAATCCAGCTCCTTTAGCGCCCTCTCATCATCAAAGCGGTGCAAAGCGAGTGCTGCGTTAGCTCGAACACGGTTGTTCTCATCCTTGAGCAAGGGAGCAATCATCTCAACAACTTCTTCCTTCTTTCCCACCTGCACCAGTGAGTCAATCGCATTGGCCCGGATGCGACCAATCGTTGATTGAAGTGCATCCACGAGTATGGGGTAAATCTGCTTGTGGGAATCAAAGTTACCCAGTGCACGAATCACAGTGGCCTTGACGTTGGCATTATCAGAGTTTTGATAAAGAGCGATCAATGGATCTATTGATGTGGGCCGCTCAAAGATGGTCAGTGCCAGCACTGCCGCCATTTGAAGCTCAGCTTCTTCAGAATCCAGATAACGGTTGATCACCGGAATCAATTGAGTTTGCTTGCGGCGACCCAATTCCCGCAGGATGACTTCCTGAACTTCAATCTCACTTTCCTCCATGATATCCAAAAAGGTAGGAATCACTACGCTTGAGGGATAATGACGCAAACAGAGCACACCTTTTTCCTGAAGCTTCAAGGTGCCCGTTTTCACTATCTCTACCAGATCATTGGCAAATTCATAAAGCTTGATAGTTTCCAGAAAGTGAAGAGTTGCGTAAACAACCATTTGATTCATACTGCTAAGAGACTGCCTGATTTTTTGAATGCGGTCCTGATCCTGGATAGCCTCCACGAGTGGAATCCAGTCCTGTCCTTCCTCTCTTCGCGATAGCAGTAAATGCAAAAATTTCAGTGCCCGCGGTTTGGTCAATCGCCCGATGGCCCTCGCTGCAGCGTAATGAACCTCCAGAGGCTGGCGGGTGTAAAGAACTTCCATTAGTGGCCTGACAACCTGAGTCGTACCAATTTTACCCAAAACATCGATGGCTGAGATCTTCATTTGTGCGTCATGAGAACTGATCATTCTCATCAAGATCTCAATCACGTTTTCATCACCAAATCGATAAATCGCATGGGCTACATGAGCCCTGACATCATGATCACTATCATTTAGCAGAGGAAGGAGAAGTTTCTTGTTTTCTTCTCCCTGGTTATAACCCAGAGTTTGCACTACCCTGCTCTTAAGGGGCCCATCCAAATCACCAAGATAGTCTTTCAAAAGGGCAACAACAGCTTCCTCACTGATACCCCCGACTACGTCAATCAAAAGCTCTCGTATTTCCTGTTCATCTTCTCTTTCCACACAGGCCATCAAATCATCAATGTCTTCCTGCCGATTCAGTAAACCCATGGTTCGAATCGCCTGTGCACGAATCTCTTTATCAGGGGAGTGCAAGCTTGTATTCACAATTTGATTTCCTTGAAAGGAATCAAAGTACCCCATGCAACGAACCACACGATACTGTGCTTGTGAATCAAGGCTTTCAAAGCTCTCCTGAAGTTGTCCAATTGACTTCAATCCATTGAGCTCCTGAACTTCAACGTGAGTATCACGCCCCTTCAAAGTTAAATCAGTCTCAGGCCCTAAATCCAGCACTTCTCTCATTCGCGAAATCGTTGTATCACCCAACCAGATTTTTCCCGGTGGTGTCATCTCAGTGATTCGAGCGGCTACATTGACCGTATCTCCAATGGCTGTGTAATCCATATATTTTTCACAACCAATGGCACCTACCAGAGCCACACCCGTATAAACGCCGACTGATGCCGTCAAAGGAGGACGGTTTTCTTTAATCCATCGCTTCTCCAGCTCCCCCATTTTCTTCTGCATGGCCAAGGCACATTCCACAGCTCGCTCGGCGTGATTTTCCATACTCACCGGAGAACCAAAAATAGCCATGATTTCATCACCGATGTATTTATCCAGGGTTCCACCATACTCAAAAACCAGCTCGGTCATTTCCGTAAGAAAGATGTTGAGTTGAACAATCACATCACCAGGAGCGCTCTTCTCGGAGATTTTGGTGAAGCCGTTCAAATCGATAAAAAGGGCAGAAATTTCCTTTCTTTCTTCCTGCAGCAAACCGTGGGTTGGGTTCTCCAAAATTTCATAGACAATCCGGTCGGAAACAAACTTTTTGAAGAGATTTACGATGCTGTTTTTCTCTTTCTCTCGAAAAATCACGGCCTTGCTGTTTCGAATCACAATATTCATCAACTTCACGTCAAGCTCGGTGAAGTTGGCCTGATTCTCTTTGTTTAACAGAATAAACACACCCAAAGTTTTCTCGTAAAACTTCACTGGGAGAACAAGGGAGGTTTCCAGCCGGTCCAGACCGTACTTTTCCCCTTTGAAATGCTTCCCGGAGTAGGTTCGTGAGAAAGTACCCTGATTTTGGGCCTGCCCCGCAAGACCGGTGAAGAAGTCTTCCTGATTCGCGTAGAACTCACAGCCCATGGCATTTCCGGCTTCGAGGGTAAATTGAGCGGTGACTTCATCGTAGAGAAGAAAGATTACGATTTGGCAGGAGATTGTTTGCTCAATCAACTCGATCAGGTATTTGAGAAACTGAGCCAGATAGTAGTTGGCATCAATGAGCTTATTGAGCCGGGTAATCATTTTCTGCTCTTTTTGGTAGACCTGAACCATGGAACGTAACTTCAGGTTTTCTAAAACAGAGAAGCTCTCGGCAAAGATGATTTCCAAAAGCTCCATATCCCTGTTGGAAAACTTCTTCTTCCGTTGCGGATTTCCGAGCACCCAGATTCCACGCATTCCTTCAGAAAAATAGATGGGATAGAGAATCGTGGATTTCAGATCCACACCCAAAAGTTCGAGCTGAACCCTTTCCAGAATCTGAGCTTCCTGATCGAGGCTTCGATAAATAAAGCTCTTGTATTGATAGAAGTACTGATTTTGAGCGATTTGGCTACCGGCCTCGTTCATATATTCGAGACGGACTTCATCAAGTAGATCTTCCTTCACAAAAAAGAAGACATACTCTGCTCCAAAGGCCTCATCCATGTAGTGGGAAAGAATCTTCCACAACTCACTGAAACGTGATAGATGACGACTGAGATCTTTTTTTAGTCCTTCTATCAATTCCGTTTTCTTCATGAATCAGCTTTTCCAATCCTGCAAATATCGTCTTCCTGCTGCTGTAATCTGGCGCCCTCTTGGGGTTCGCTCAATCATTCCCAACTGGATCAAAAAAGGCTCACAAACTTCGGCAATTGTTTCTTCATCCTCAGCAACGGAAATTGCCAGAGTCGACAGACCCACCGGATTCCCTTCAAACTTGTCATGCAAAACCTCAAGTATTCTCATATCCAGGCGATCGAGCCCATGAGATGTAACCTTGAGCATCTCCAGTGCCTTTCCTGCGATCGCTTGGGGAATTTTCTCCAAGCCTTCCACTTGAGCCACATCACGCACCCGTCGTAGCAGACGATTGGCAATCCTGGGTGTCCCCCGACTTCTTCTTGAGATTTCCAGTGAGGCATCTTTTTCAATCTCAATTTTTAGGATCTGGGCACTTCGACGAATAATCTTGGCAAGCTCTTCTGTCGTGTAGTACTCGAAGTCACCGAGAATCCCGAAACGATCTCGTAGTGGAGCACTTAATTTGCCCGCCTGGGTTGTCGCCCCTACTAGGGTGAAAGGCGGCAAATCGAGACGCAAAGTTCTGGCTTCAGGCCCTTTTCCGACAACAATGTCGAGTTTGTAGTCTTCCATGGCTGAATAAAGCACTTCTTCCACAGGTAAACGCAGACGATGAATTTCATCGATAAACAGAACATCACGGGGAGCAAGATTGGTAAGAATTGCAGCCAGATCACCCTGTCTTTCAATCGCAGGCCCGGAAGTGATCACAAAATTAGCTTTCATCTCATTGCTGATTATTTTCGCAAAAGTGGTCTTTCCAAGTCCCGGAGGACCAGCCAGAAGAACGTGATCGAGTGCTTCCTTGCGCTGATTGGCAGCCTGAATGAAAACCTTCATCTTGTCTTTGAGTTCACTCTGCCCAAGAAACTCCTGAAAGTCCAGTGGACGCAAAGAGTCTGTGGACATGTCCTCACTGAGATACTCAGGTGATATGATTCGGGTATCGGAAGTTCTTGGACGATCTTCCCCGATTGCGTTGTCTTCAATCATAGAAAAAGCTTTCGTAGACCTAACAGGATCGTACGAAACCTCTTTGAAATCAAGTTTTTGATGGGGATTAAAGGAGATCGCCAAAGCCCGATTGGATTCCTTCAGGGTTCACAATCATCAATTCCCTGAATAGACATTATACAATTGTTCGTCCTTTCTAAATCTGCTGGAAAGAACTGCTCGGTGAAGCTAAAATGACATCCATGCAAACACACCTACTTTCCTATTCTTATCGCGAGATTCACCAACTAGAGGAGTTTTTACGCTCCCGCAAACCCTTTGCGGAACTTTGTGCACCAGAGGGTTTTGGAAAGGAAATGCTAGTGCGTGCAGTCACTGAGAAACTGCAGCGACAGTTCCCTGATATGAGTTTTCCCATGGCCTGGGTCCAAAAGTCTGATGACGTTACAATGGTTGAGATCCGGGATGTGGAGAATAGTACACAAGAGCTTCAACAATTGACTCATCGACTACTTTCTTCCAATAAACCCCACTGTCTTGTGCTGCTGGACTCACAAAATCTGCACAAAGACCAATTGCAAAGAATCTGCGATGTAAACCTCAAGAAGGTTCAATTACTATTCATTACCACTTCAAGCCTCGACTTACCTTCCAGAGCTCTTCACCAGATTCAAGAGCTTGGATTGGGACTTGTACCCAAACATCAATACTCACTTTGGGTTCAGAGTATTCACAATCTGAACCAGGAACATCTCAAAACTCTTCACGAGGCCACTTTCGGTCACCGGGGGCTAACTCTTCGTGTTCTGGATCAATTAAGCATCGATCCCCAATCCGAAGAGATCTTGTCACTTGCCAAAGCAGCTCTTCAGGATTTTTCCTGTACTGAGGAGACGAAAGCCAATTCTCCAGGCGTCTTGCATTCAAAACCCGGGGAAGACTGTGAAGATGAGACTACCAAAGCCCTGGAACTCTTCAACAGACGTGACTTTACTGCACTCAATGCAAATGCCAAGCAATGCACTTTCAACAATTTCTACCTTCTCTTTGAATATTGGCTGCGAGGTTTCGCACAAACCAGTGATTTCAGCAATGAAGTCAATTCATTCCAGGAAAAGGAAGACTGTCCGGCAGTATTAAGGGATTTGGCAAACAGTTTGGGAGACATCGAATCTATGGATCTCAAGTCATTGGAGAGTCTGCTTGAGAGAGCTCGGGAGCTGATACCTTCCAGCCTGCTTTTTCGCCTTCAACTTCACTGGGCAATTTGCAATGAGGATTCTGAACAGATTGCCCTCGCTCATCGAAGTCTTGAATTTCATCAGTGCGAGACCTTTCAGGAGCAGCTCTTGCTCCACTGGATGCAACTGGATGCTTTTGTCTTGAGTTCACGCAGTGAAAAAATCCTGGAAACGCTGAGTCAAATTGATGAGTCTGTTAAAGATGAGAGCCCAGGTGTCTTGAGAGCCCTGGCTTATTACCAGGCACTTCATGCACTCTTAAAGGGGGACAGGGAAAGCCTGATTCAAACCTTAAACCCTTTTTGTGAAACAAAGCTTGTTGACTTAAACGACCCCTTATCCATAAAGATGTTTCAGCTTCTGGGTACTGCTTGTCTTGAGAGCTCCAATGTGGTCATTCCCGAAAACGTTCACAAAGTTTTTACTAATTCAGTTCCTGAAAGGTTTCGTGAGATTTTTGAGTTTGAAGGAACCTACCTTAATTTCTTGCAAAGCTGCGTCCTTGGAGAGGTGGAGCAGGCTCAAAACTGGATTCATGCTTTGAGTCGCCTGGAAACTGCAGTTCCTTACAGTATGGGGTTTCGGGTTTTTTACAGTGGATACCTGGTTCAAAAGATCAGTAATCCCTGGTCCATCACTTCCTTCGAGATTCCCGCACCCAGAAATCAACAAGCTATTGATTTTCTCTGGGTTCAGCGCCATTTGAGTCGCCTGGAAGAGCACTTTGATCATTGTGCCTGTGTGAATGGGAACTGGAATGCCGTCTCTGGAAACACTCTTCGAGAGCTCAGAGAGGGCTTTCAGGATTATGATTTGTTCTTTGATTTTACCCGCAATGTATTTTGGGAGACCGAAAGCAAGTCACTGGGACTGGAGAAGAGCCGCGTTTCTCAGCTTCTATTCCTGATTCTTGCCTTCTCCCGAGAGAGCCGCTTTGAACTCTCTCAACTCTTCGAGGCTGCCTACGAAAAGGACTATGAGCCAGAACTGGACGAGCCTACAATACGTGTTGCCATGAACAGAATGAAGAAACGAATTGAACCTCAAAAGGACAAGTATATCGCTGTCGGAATCAGTGATGGCAAGTATCATCTCCGCTCACAGACACGCTATCTCATCTTGCTCCCGGACACTGAAATTTCTCACTTTAGAGATCTTATGGAGCGGGTACGAACCTGAAACATGAAAAGATTCCCCTTTACTCGAAATGAATTTGGTGGATACTATAGCTAAAGTCCGTTGAAGACACAGGAAGAGTCATGAGTAGTTTTATCAAATCAGTCTTTGAAGAGCCTTGCAAGCACACGGTCATCAAGATGCCAAACCCAATGGACATGAGCCTTTTGAAAGATTTTCAGGCAAGTATCGACGAAACTTTTGAAGACTCCTGCTTTCATGTGGTCTTCGACTTTGATGGATGCGACAGTATTCTCTCCGCCCATCTTGGAATTCTTTACCAGCGTTATCAGGTAGCCAAACAGAAGGGTGGCGCTTTTTACATTATCCATGGCAGTCAACTCATCGAGCAGGCTTTTGCCAGAATCGGCTTCAACAAACTCATCAAATTCTGTCTGGATTTGGAAGACGTCAAAGACGAGCTTCCAGGCTGAGTGAGCTCCTCCTCTCCAACTTTTGTCCTTAGTCACTTCCCTGGCTTCAGCTAGTGTCCTTGATTAAATCTACAGGCGTGCTCAGAAATTGCTCTTGTTCGCTACTGAATCAGTAGCTGAACATTTCGAACAATCCAAACAAATGTATGAAATCGAGGTGGAAAAACCATTTTCACTTCATGATGGAATAGAGGGGAGAATTCTCATGAAGTGTAAAATTACTAATCTGGAATCCGGACTGGAACTCTCCGTCAGTGGTCGAGTGAGTGCTTTGGATGTGGTGGAACTCAAAAATCAGCTCAAAGAGGCATCCGCCTGTGCGCAGGGGGAAGTTTACCTGAATCTTTCTGCTGTAGAGTCCTTATTATCCGTACACCTGGGCTGTATTTTTCAAGCCAAATTACAGCATGAAGCACAGGGTAAAAAGTGGACTATCATCCTGAGCGATGGGGAAGTTTCCAAGTCATTTGAAAGAATGGGATTCAAGGACTGTCGCTACTCCAGCGAAAACTTGTTCGCCAGTTGAGTCGTAGAGAGAATTTGCCAGGACAATTCAAAGTCAGTTCGCCGCTTTGGCAGCATTTTGCTGGGAGCGTCTACTTCTTACGCAAAAAGTTCGTTAAATCTAATTACTGATTCGCTCATCCGTATTGGGATGAAAGACATGGATTTTCGCTGGATCAATATAGGCAGTGAAAGTCTGTCCCGAGTTCAGTTGAACATCCGGCTCAATTCTTCCAATCATGCCATCCGAGCCAACCATTGTATGTACATAAAGCTCGGCACCCAAGGGCTCAACGATGTCCACTTCTGCTTTCAAAAAGCACTCTTTGAACTGACTTGCCTTCAAGTTCGAGTCATCATAAACATCCTCAGGGCGAATACCAAGAGTAACTACAGAGCCTTTAAGATTTTTGATTTCTTCCGTCAGCTTTTCTTCAAGTAGTGGTAGGGTAAATGGCTCCTTGCCTTGCCCTTCGAGGCTGTATTTTCCATTCTCTTCCTTCACAGTAGCCTGCAGGAAGTTCATGGGAGGCGAGCCCATAAAGCCTGCTACAAACTTGTTGGAAGGAAAGTTATAAACCATATATGGCGTGTCTGCCTGCTGCACAATCCCACCGTCCAGAACGACGATTCTGTCACCCATGGTCATGGCTTCTACCTGATCGTGAGTTACGTAGATAATCGTATTTTGAATACGCTTGTGAAGCTTGAGAATTTCGGCTCTCATCTGCCCTCTAAGTTTCGCATCGAGGTTAGAGAGAGGCTCATCCATCAACAGAACTTTCGGAGCTCGAATGATCGCACGTCCCATGGCTACACGCTGTCGCTGTCCACCGGACATTGCTTTGGGTTTGCGTTCAAGAAGTTCACTTAATCCCAGAACTTCCGCTGTATCTTTGACCTTCTGATCTATCTCAGCCTGAGGCATTTTTCTAAGCTTCAGGGAGAAAGAAATATTTTCACGAACATTCATGTGTGGGTACAGGGCATAGTTTTGAA